>Ga0181564_10000133_pt1 | contig 55541 bp, 41 predicted proteins | sample 011ome_24_FD_134512 | JGI IMG/M metagenome (GOLD analysis project Ga0181564, IMG submission 134512) | Coastal salt marsh microbial communities from the Groves Creek Marsh, Skidaway Island, Georgia - 011513CT metaG (megahit assembly) | ecosystem: Environmental > Aquatic > Marine > Intertidal... | reverse complement strand
GCGCTGCCGGTGCTATTGCGATGCTATTGCGATGCCGTGTCGAGGCGGAGGGTGAGTTTTGGGCGTGTGTTTATGAAGCGCATGGTGTTCGGGCCGTCTGGCGTGCTCGACGGCGCGCGAACGACGCGCTCGAGGACGCGCATCGAAGCGTCGTCTTCGACGACGGCGAACACCGTGTGTTTCTTCCCGAAATGCGCCGCTGGACGTTCGCCGAGATAGAAGAAAAAGTCTGGACCTGGACCTTCGCCTGCCCAACCCACATCACCGCGCTCCATGAGTTTTGGGCCATCTTTCGTGTGCGTATTTGACGCGACGACGGTTGATTTCAACGTCCCTTGAACCAAAAATCCAGGCTCAACTCTATAAATTTCGCACGTTCCCTCGCACGAGCCGCGCTCGAGCGCCAGTGCGCGTATGAATTGCACGCTCTCGTGATGCCATTCGGGTTTTAACCGCAGCACGACATCGCCAAAGCCCTCAATGGTTAACGTCGCGGTACGGCTCTCCGCCAGCGCGCTCGCGCCGAGACGGGACACCACCTCCTCGCTCTCTCGCGCGAAATCTTTCGCCAGCGTCCCGGAATTCCACGCACACCCAACGCCCTCGCTCCTATGGGCGACATCAATCGACGCTCGGTCGCGCCGTTTCAACCAACACGCGCCTCGAACGTCGACGCTCGCGTCGTCCCGACCGCGCACCCAAACGTTACATCCCTTCGTATCTTCGCACGCGCGCGCGCACGCGTCGTCCGACGGCGTGGCACCCACACTCGACGCATCGCGTACGACCTGGCCGTCGAGCTCGACGCGCGCGAAACGCCCTGCGCCTAACGTTGACGCCGCTTTAGCTGAAGTCGATGATGCGAGTGCATCATCAACCGTCGCCACGAACGCGCGCCCGTTCGCGTGCGCGTCGCGCGCGACGCGCATACACGCCAAAACGAGTCCGATGGCGACGCCGCGCGCGATGGCGCGCGCGCCCACCGCGCGACGCGACGTTGAGCGGTGCAACATCAATGTTGATGAAGATGTTGCGCCACCGACTGACGACGTTGCGCGTCACAATGCGCGCGTCGTCGTCGTCGCCAACCGCATCTTTGCCTCCGCGCGCATCGCGCACGTCGCGCGCGATCACTGCGCGCGCGCTCGGCGCGTCGAACGGCGCGCGAGACGCGGGACGGGCACGGAAAGCACGAAACGCCGCGCGTTTCGAAGTGGATAGACCTCGCCTGCGTCGTCGCATTCGCCCCGTGTTGACCGCCGCCAGTGCCTCGGACGACATGTCCGCGGAAATCGAACGCATCCAGGCGCTCGTGGGGTGGTGCGTCGAGCGCGGCGCGCGCGGGAGCGGGCTCACGGTGGCGATTGAGGGCGCGAACGAGGGTGGACGCGGTCTCGAAGCGACGCGAGACGTCGCGGCGGGCGAAGGCGTGTTAGCGACGCCGCTCACGCTCGGCATCGTGGACGATGAGGATGGACATCCCGAAAGCGCGCGTGGGGTGATGCGAGACGCACCGTGGGGCGTGCGATTGGCGTGTCGGGTGTTGCAAGAGACGAAGCTCGGGGAGGCGAGCGAGTACGCGCCGTACGTCGCGACGTTGCCGAATCGAGTGGCGACGTCTCCGATACACTACGACGCACAGGCGATCGCAGAGGTACAGTATCCGCCTGCGATGAGCGAGATTCGCGAAATGCAAGACGCGTGTCGGTCATGGCATGAAAAGTTGCGCGAAAAGGTGCCCGAGGCGTTGGGGGACGCTTTTTTTGACTACGAAGCCTTCGCGAACGCGGTCGGCGTGGTGCATTCGCGCACGTACGGCGTGGCTGGGGACGACGCGAGCGGCGAACAGTCGGCGAGCGTTGGGTATTTTCGGGCGCTATTACCGCTGGCGGACATGTTGAATCACGGCGGGGATGTCGTCGTCGGGCGCGAGCGGGACCAAGTCACCGGCGCGACGACGGATTTACAAATACAAGCCACGGATAATATTGCGTGGTCGGTGTTAGGGGATGACGGGGTGATTCATTTCGCGGCGACGAAAGACTTGGTCGACGGTGAAGAGGCGTTGATGTCGTACGGTGAAAGGAGTAACGACCACTTTTTGATTTATTACGGCTTTACGCCAGAGAACAATCCGCACGACGACGTGGTTTTGTTTAGTAATTTCGAGCACGCCATGGTGTGGCATTCGGTGGCGCATCCAGAGTTATGGGAAGGCGACGACGGTGCTGTGCGCGAAAAGGCGGCCAACGCGGCGTATGATAGCGTGACAAAGGCACTTGAAGCCGACGGATCGCCCGACGCCAAGCTCGCCGCCGCCGAACCGCGCATGAAAATTCTCAGCGCTGGTCGTGTCGATGCGCGCTTACTCAGCGCCTACGCGTCGATGTTTGCCGGAACCGAAGCATCGGGAGCGACGGATGGCCCGATCCAAGGCGACGAATTGAAATTCGCACAGGCTGATATTGCCGCACGATGCGAGCAACTCCTCGCCGGCATGCCGACGACGCTCGCCGACGACGTCAGTGCGTTACAGACGTGCACCGATGACGCCCAGCGCGTGCGCTTGCACTATCGCATTTCAAAGAAGAGCATATTAGCTGAAACTATCGACATGTTCTCGTTGTCCAAGTGATATTGAAATTGTAAATTGTTTTCCCGCCGTCTTTGCCTTCAGAGCGCGCCTCGAACACCTCGAACACCCACCGCCCTTCATGCGCGCGCGCGTCGGTCGCCATCCTCCGTCGCCGTGACCACATGGCGCTTGTCGCGCTTGCCCCTGACGTTGACGTCATCGCAGACGCCAACCTTCTGCCATTCCAGCGTCAAGCCGCGGAGGAGCTCATCGCCAAAGATGGCTTGTGCGTCTGCGCCGAAGGCTTAGGCGGCGCCGCTATCGTCGCCGCGCTCATCGCCCACGCCGCCGAAGAGGACCGCCGAGTACAATTAGGCGACGTCCCGCTCGTCACCATCATCATCGGTGCCAACGATGCGCAGAAGATATCCATAAAAGAACGCTTGGGCGCGTTGTTTCCGCGAACGCCGGCGCCGCTTGAATTCACCGCCGACACCAACGGCGACGCTCGCGCCAAGCGCTACGCCAGCGGATGCGTCGCATTCATCACCACGCGTATCGCCAGCGTCGACTTATTGACCAAGCGTTTAGATCCAGCCAAGGTTCGCGGAATCATCGTGTGCGGCGCGCACCGAACGCACGACTCGAGCGGCGAAGGATTCGTCGTTCGACTGTTCCGCGAAGGCAATCGCCGCGGTTTCGTCCGCGCCATCACCGACCGCCCCGGGGATTTGACCAAAGGATTCAATTCTGTTGAACGATGTTTGAAGGCGCTCATGGTGACGACGATTCATTTGTGGCCGCGATTTCATTTGCGCGTCAAGGAGGATTTGGACGTCGCTCCGCCAGACGTCGTCGAGCTCCGTCAACCGTTGGGCGAAAACGTGCTCAAGATTCAAGAAGCCATCGTGAGCGTGATGGATTCGTGCTTGCAGGAATTAAAAAAGAGTCGGTTTATTGATACGAGCGATTTAACGCTCGAGAATGGGTTGTTTAAGAGCTTTGATTTGATTTTACAGCGACAGCTCGACCAGGTGTGGCACGTGGCGCCGAGACGATTGAAACAAATCGTATACGATTTAAAAACGTTACGAAGCATCGCCGCGGCGTTATTAAAGTACGATTCGGTCACGTTTCTCAAGTATCTCCATATCTGTCGCGCATCCGAATCAAAGGAGTGCATGTGGTTGTTTACGGATGCCGCGCACGCGATGTTTGAGTACGCGAAGAAGCGCGTCTATGTCTTGCGCCGACGCGTCGAGCGCCAATCCGCGCCGAAAGGTTTAGGCAAACGCGCCGCGCTCGACCCACCAATGTCGACAGAGTTGATACCCATTCTCGAACCCATGCCTAAATGGACGCTTGTGGAGGACATTCTCGATGAAATTGAGGAGGAACGCGCGGAGGGAGGCGCGGCGTTCGCCGTGGCTCGCGCAGAATCCGTCGTGGATTTGACGTTTTCGCAGCCGTACGAATCGCAACGCGACGATGACGTGAATACATTTTTAAAGTACAAGCAAGGCGCCACGCTCGTGGTATGTAAGGAAGAGTCAACGGCGCGGCAGCTTGAACAGTGCGTGCGGTACGGGACGGAGGCGCTGATGCACGCGCATTGGGCGTCGTATCTCACCGGACGCGGTTCGGGACAACACGTCGCGAGTCATGCGGCGAAGCGACACGCGGGCGTTGGCGGGCGCGGCGGACGCGGTGGGCGCGGTGGGCGCGGCGGTGCACAGGCGTCAACGTCGACATCTGCGCCGCCGCGGGTGTTTTCCAAGCTTGAACGCATTCAAGCACGCATGGAAGGGCGAGAGATTCCAGAAACCGGGGACGTCGCGACGGCGTCGGCGAGCGGAGGCGGAGGCACGAGGGCGGAGGAGGCCAAGCTTCTCGCCGCGGCTGCCGCTGCGGTCAAGAAGAAGGAAAAGGACACCATCGCCGCTACGCGCGCCGGCACGAGCGATGGTACGGTGGAACGAGTAGATGGCGCCGCGGACGATGATGACGACGACGATGTCATCGTCGTCGGCGACACTCGAACGCGATGTCGACGTAAACGCGACGCGGATAATATCTTCGTCTACGCGCACGAACGCAGAGTCAACGTGTTGAATCACATTCAACCATCATTTGTGGTGATGTATGACCCGGATGCGGCGTTTATTCGCGAATTAGAGGTGTACAAGGCGCAACATCCCGACGCCCCGCTCAAGGTGTACTTTATGGTGTACGACACGTCGCTCGAAGAACAAAAGTATTTGAGCAGCATTAAGCGCGAGAGTGCGGCGTTTGAACATTTGATTCGCACGAAACAACACATGGCGGTGCCCGCAGAGCAAGAAGGACGCACGGATGCGCAGAATCCGCTACCGTTGCCATTGCCGAACTCTCTCGCGCGTCAACGGATTGAAGAGTCGCGAGAGACGAGCACGCGAAAAGGTGGGGGTTCGTTGACGATGCGCACGTCGCTCGAAGTCATCGTGGATATGCGTGAGTTCATGTCGGCGCTTCCGTGCGTGCTGCACGCCGCGGGGTTCAGAGTGCGACCGACGACGCTAGAAGTGGGTGATTACATTTTGACTCCGGAAATTTGCGTTGAACGTAAAGCCATTCCGGATTTAATTCAATCCTTCGCGTCGGGACGGCTCATCACGCAAGTGGAGGCAATGTGCAAATATTACAAGACGCCAGTGTTGCTCATTGAGTTCGACGGCGCCAAGGCGTTTGCGCTCAATGCTGAAGGTGATTTGCCGCGATATCCGAATCAAAATCACATCATCACCAAACTCGTGATGCTCATTCATAGATTTCCCAAACTTCGATTGATTTGGAGCCGCTCGATGCAAATGACGGCGGAGATTTTCGCGGCGCTCAAAGCCGTCGAAGACGAACCAGTGCTTGAAGTCGCGCAGCGCATCGGTGTTCCCGACGCCGATGGTGCCACGGGGAAACTCATCGCGGATAATGTCAATGACGCCGCGGTTGATTTACTCCGCCGATTGCCTGGAATTACTGACAACAATTATAGGCGCGTCGTGGCCAAGGTGGAGAGCATCGAAAAGTTGTGCGAGCTGACTGAAGAACAAATTGCCGAGGTGCTCGGAGACGCGCGCCAGGCGAAGACGCTTCACACGTTCCTCCACGCCCCGTTCCCGCAAGAGTTCATGCTTTAGTAGACGCCATCGCCGCGCTGATGGTTGTAGAAATTAGAATGTAAAGAGACGATTGAAAAGACGACATTGAAAAAGTTCTACGTAATATGAAATCTCTAGAGGCTGTATGACTTGCTAGTTCCGTACGCGATTAAAGAATACGCCGACGCGGTTTCGGTGTTCGTCGGCGCACGTATTCACGCTCATCATCGTTAAGCGCGCGCTGCGTACCATCCTTGTTGGCGATGTACGGCTCCAACGGCGTATCGCCGAGCGGCGTGACGTGCAACGCGTATCCACCTTCTGGTCGTCTCGGTGCGCTCGCACGCCGACTGACGCGATTCAAATTCGTCCCGGTCTCTAAAGTATTATACCGCAAACGTTCGAAGAACTCGCGAACCAAAACCTTCTCTTCTCTACGCGCCAACTCGCTCGCCTCGACGAACTTTTTCGGCCTGGCGGCGCGCCCGCGCTCGTATTCGCTCACCGTTTGAAACATTGGTGTCGTCGGAACATCCGTCACGTGTCTCTCTCCCGTACCAACATCAACCGTGCCATAAGACTGTTCCATAAGCGTCTCCAAATCGTGATACAAAGTCTCATTATTCTCCACGAAACGTTCCTCGCTGCGCTTCAACGCCACGATCGCCCCGACCCGCTGCTCGCGAATCTTATACTTTGTCGCCAACGCCGACATCGTCCACGTCTCTGGATCCTCCTTGTGCATCAAATACATCGCAGTCTTTACTCGATCACTCAATCGAGCGTTCGCGCCGTTCACCCAACGCTCGGCGGTCTCTCCGCTATCCGTCAAATCGTACAACCAACCCCACGTGTCCCTGCGCTGCCCAATCGCCGCTGACGACTGCTTGCGCACCGCGCGCGCGCTCTCCGTGAGCTTGCGATTCACCGCACTGGGTCCGTCCTCGCCCTCGCCCTCGCCCTCGCCCTCCGTCGCCGTCGTCGACGCGTCGGCGGACGTACTCAACGCGCGCAACCGATCGCTAGGGCAAGTCGCTCGCGATGCGTGCGCCGCGCGTCGCGTCGACGCCGCCGCAGCCTTCGCCACCGCGCGCAACATCGCGTGGAACTTCGTTTTGTCCGCCCGCGCGTGCGCAGTCACTCGCGCACCGACCGCGCGCGCGTCGTGCGTGGCGATGAATGCGGCGCGAGCGCGGCAACCATCGCCGCATTTATCGCCGCGCGCCGCATCGCCAGACGATCGCCGCGCGCGAGTAACGGACGACGCATAACGCGCGCACGTGACGGCGAGCATGTCGCGCGACGCCGACGCGACCGCCGCGACGGAGGCGGCGGACGACGGCGACGATTTAGACGCCATTGATTTAGCCGCCTTGGTGCAACGCGCGCGCGCCATCGCCTCCGTGGCGAACGAAACCGAGGCGCTCGCCTCGCGCTTGGCTGAAGCCGAACGCGTGTGGGGTCAAGCCATCACGAGCCGCGGACGACGGTACTACTTTAGCAAGATTGGCGAGGGCGTGCAATGGGAAACGCCGCGCGCGTTGAAGGGCTCGACGACCAAAGTCTACCGCGCGGAGCTCCTCGAGCGCGCGGCGCTGCCCAGTGGCTGGCGCGAATTAAAAAGTAAAACAGTAGAGAAGATTCCGTATTATTGGAACGTGCACACGGGTGAGGTGCAGTGGGAGCGGCCGAGAAATGATGACTTGGCCGTGGCGACTGTCGTTCCGGCGACTGTCGCGCGGTAGCGTCGCCTTCGCTCGCGCATCATCGTAGAATAGCGTGTAACATGAATGAGTACTGTATATTAATTTTCTCACACATCGCGCACACATAGGGTCGTTCGACGCGCGCGACGGCGCGATGAACGATAAAAATTTGGCGCGCGCTCGAGCGCGCGCGTCAGAGATAAGGATTCGCTCACGATCCGTAATCTGCACAACGAGCCGCCCGCTGACCGCCCGCACGGTCATCGTCGCGCGCACATCACGCCGCACTCGCACTAATAACGCACGTGGTGATGTTTTCCAACGCTCTGTCGCGCACGGCGCCGACGTTGTCGACGTCTACGACGTCGTTTTCCGCGCCAAAGGTGTCCCGAGGCACCAAGGCGCGCCGATCGTTATCCGTCGTCGCCGCGGCGCCGAACTTGCCGTTCGACCCGCGCGAATACCGTCGTGAGCTCGGGAAGTCTTCCCAGTACTCGCGTAAGTTTTTGAATGACGAAGAAGCGGCGTTGAAGATGACGAATGATGGGATTTCGTATTCAAAGACTGGGCTCGTCGCGGAGATGAAGGCAAACGGGTTCACGTACGAGAGAGACGGGTTGACGTTCAAGCTCGCGGATGCGTACGGGTTTTGCTGGGGCGTCGAGCGCGCGGTCCAAATGGCGTACGAGGCGCGTAAGCAGTTTCCGGAGTCCAAGCTTTGGATCACGAATGAGATTATTCACAACCCGACGGTCAACGAACGCTTGAGCGAAATGGGCGTCAACTTTATCGAAGAAACGTCGGGCGAGAAGGATTTCAGCGGTGTGAACGCTGGAGAAGTTGTGATCTTGCCCGCGTTTGGTGCGAGCGTGCATGAAATGAAGTTCTTGGCGGATAAAGGGGCGAATATTGTGGATACAACGTGCCCGTGGGTGAGCAAGGTGTGGAACGCCGTGGATACGCACAAGCGCAAGGAGTTCACATCCATCATTCACGGCAAGTATTCTCACGAAGAAACGGTGGCGACGGCGAGTTTCGCGACGACGTACTTGGTTGTGAAGGATATGAAGGAAGCCAACTACGTGCGTGACTACATCTTAAATGGAGGTAACAAGGCGGAGTTTTTGGAAAAGTTCAAGCACGCGATGTCTGAAAACTTTGACCCCGATACGGATTTGGACGGCGTCGGTATCGCCAACCAAACCACGATGTTGAAGGGTGAGACCGAGGCGCTAGGTAAGTTATTCCAACAAACCATGATGGAAAAGTTTGGCGTCGAGAACGTCGACAAGCACTTCATCGTCATGGATACCATTTGCGACGCCACGCAAGAGCGCCAAGACGCCATGTACAAGTTGGTCGACGACAAGCCCGACATCATGCTCGTCGTCGGTGGTTTCAACTCCTCAAACACCTCGCACTTACAAGAAATCAGCGAAGACAAGAAAATCCCGAGCTACTGGGTCGACACCGCCGAGCGCTTGGACCCGGCGTCGAACACCATCACCCACAAGCTCGCGCACGGGGAACTCGTCACCACCGAAGCCTGGCTCCCGAACCGCCCGGTGACCATCGGCATCACCTCTGGCGCCTCCACGCCGGACAAGGTGGTCGAAGACGTCATCGATGTTGTCTTCGCCACGAAATCCGCGCTTCAATCCGCGGTGTCTCGTTAACTGGTACCATATAAATTCGCGAAAACATTTCAGAGCGCGCGAGATATTTGTCCCGTCGACACGCTGTCAATGCAATACGCGCCCATCTTGACTCACACTCCTCACATTCGTCCACGCCCCGCCCGAGTCCTCACCCGCGCGCGGCGCATCGAACGTCACCGCTTCTTTCGCGCTCTTCGCACCCCTTACGCGCGCACGCCATACTCGCGCACGCGCCAGAGCCGGAAATGATCGGCCCGATGGGTGCCGATGCGCTGACCGATGCCAACGCGTGCGCGTTTCTGCGCCTCCGTTCGCTCCATTTCTGGCAATCCATCGTCGGCGCCGACGCCGAATTTGCGTTTGCTGCCGACGGCGGGTGTGCGAGAGGCGTATTCGCGGGCGTCGATGCGCGAGAGCAGGAGTTTTGCGTTGAGGCGTTGGCGACCCCGCTCGGCGTGGCGCCGTCGGCGAAGATTCGTTCGACCGATGTTGTGAGCATCACGGTGAATCTACGCCGGTTGCGCGATGACGTGAGTGCGCATGAGAGTGATCGAAACGCGGTTACGGTCGAGGATGATGATGACGTCAAGGATGATGACCATGCGGGCGCGGGGTCGGCGAGCGAGAGCGAATCCTGGCTCGAAGACGCGTAATCGCGCGTAAAAAAACTTTTGTGTACAATCCGAAACACACCACCGCGAGACGATACAGAGGCGGGAGTACAGTACAATGAGAAACGTATATTATTTCATCTATTTTTGTTCATTTTCAAGCGTTCGAGGTTTCGAACGCGTATGTTGTAATTTCAAGCGATTTCAGGCGAAAAAGTAAAAAGTGACCTCACACCTCGACGCGACTGTGCGCATGTGTGACGAGTATCCCGGGCGTGTGCGCGCGGATGACGGCGCGTTACTGTCATACAACGTTCGCGTGCCGCCAGAATCGTCGACGCGCGTGCGAGGTGTGTGTTTATTTGTGAACGGACTCAGTAACGCGTGTTTCCAGCTCGAGCCTCTCGCCGACGACGCGTGCGCGCGCGGCGGCCGCGTGGTCGTGACGTACGACATGCGCGGACACGGCATGTCAGAAGATCCGAACGATTACGATTCTGTCACCGCAACAAACTTTGCGAGGGATGCGTGGACGGTGGTGGACGCGGCGAGGCTCGCGCTTTCCGCGAGCGACGCCGACGCCGACGCCGACGCCGACGCCGACGTCACCGTCGTGACGTACTCTTTCGGCACTCGCGTCGGTCTGGAGATGATTCGCCAACGACCCGATGCGGTGACGTGCTTTGTGTCTATTCTTGGATCGCCTAATCGAATTTTATCTGGTTTGATGCCGCACGCAGCGGCGAGGTGCGTCGTTTGGGCGTCTCGTCGTTTGGGCGTTCGAGCGTCGACAGCCGTCGTCGGCGCCAGTCTTCGATGCGCGTCGACGTTTCCGTACCTCAGTCACGTCATCGGTCGCGCGACGGGGTATTTAAAGAGCACGTATGGGGATTTCGCGCGACCGTTTTTTAAGTCGCTGAACCGGCTCGACGCCGAAACGTGGGTTCGATGCGTGTGGGACGGGCACGAAACGGGCGCTTTGGACGTGCTGCGGACGTTAAAGTCGCGCGGAGTGTACGTGGGCATTATCGCGGGCGATAAGGATTTTGCCGCACCGCTTCGAGACATGCGAGAATGGGCGGCATGGGCGAATTATTACGTCATGCTGCCGAACTGCGCGCACGACGGGTTGCGTAGTCATACGCGCGAAATCGTCTCGCTCGCGCGAGAGATTTTAGCTGGCGCCGAAAAGCGCAAGTAGCGACGACACGCGCTGTAGACGTAGACGTAGTAGTAGCGGTATCAGTACATGTTGTTATTATTAGACAGATTCGTTCGTAGCTAAAATATGTTGTCTATACGTTTTCAAAAGGTTGTCGAGCGTCCCGGCTCGAATCGCCTTTTTCATTTCTCGTCTGTCCTCCTCGACCGCCGTCGAGCTCTCGCGTACGGGTCCCCAACGCGGACGCCCCTTTTCGTGGATCGCTGCACACATGCGATTATCCGAAATCACGTGCGTACCGAGAGTTTCATTGAGCATTTGCTCGACGAGCGAGTCGTGTTCAGCGACGCGGACGTCTTCGTCCAAAGCTCTGCGACACGACGTAGCGAATGTTGACGCTCCATCGCACCACGTCTTGAATCGAGCTAGTTCGCTCTTCGCGAATGCGATGCCATCGGCATCGAGTGCGTAGAACTCTGGGGCGTGCTCGGCGAGCGTGCGTAAGGACATGAAACAACGCGCGAAGTGCCGCGCGCGCTCCATCTCTCGCTCGCCTTTGGCGTCGACGTCAAACGCTTCTCGAATGTCGTTGTCCAACAACCGCACGAGAGGTTCGACCGCGTTTCGCCGCGCCTTTACCGGATCACTTAAATCATCGCGCACGAATGAATAGAAGATCGGTGGCTCGATCCACCGCGATGCGCGGCGCTGGAAATAGAGTACTTCATCCATGAACGCCAACGACAGCCGTCGCTCTTCAACCATGACACAGTCGCGCACCGTGAGCACGCAATGGATTAAATTCGGCGGTGACAGCAATGGAGGTCCACCGGCTTCGAGCGGTGCGATCCAAAATATAGGACTTGGATCGCAAACTGTCGTATCTACGCGTGGTTCTCCATCGAAACACGATGGATTAGACGCATCTAATGACGTCGACGAAGGCGCTCGCATTTCTGCAGCCGTCGGGAAAAAGTGCGCCGGCGTATCAAATATGTCCAACGCACTATTTCGCATGCTCTTGTTCATCTCCGCGTCTTGTGCGATCCACGCATAGTCGCGCTTTTCAGCGAATATAAATAACTTAACTACGGGTTTACCGCTTTGGCCGAGTAAACACGTCGGTTCAACCTCTCTCGCCTCTGGTAAACCGACTTGAAACACAAACTCCCCGCAGTCGTCTAAATGCCACCACGTGAGTGCACCTTTGGCGCTCACGCGCGTCGCGTCGTCTAAAACCACGCTACGTACGTCGTTCACACGCGACCCTGCTATTGGTTCGGTGGCGAAATACTCCTCTGCGGGCCATTTGAGCTTTCGCGGGAGCACCGGGACCTCGTCGCCATCTGCCCGGTGAAACATTTGCAAATTCAACGCCTCCTTCCCATGGAGCACTTCATCAAACCCATGCACGAGTGTCATGCGCTTATTACTGTGCAACAATGACCCGGGTGCACCCCAACCGCTCACCATGGCGACTTTCGGCGTTGGAAAACGACTCCAAGAGCTTTCGCACGCCCACGCGAGCGCGTCCCGACCAGACGTCTCTGCGAACACATCCTCCGCGTACGACGCGCTCGACGCGCACAGCGTCGGCTCGGCGCGAAGAATCGCTTCGCGCTCTGCTTCGACCGTCGCACACATGGGCGCGAGGCGACATCGAACGTTTACGGGGACGTTGCGTGCGACGTCGTGCAAGCCCCAACTCTCGAGCGCGCGCTTGAGGTTGAGCGTTTCTCGAGTGGCGCTCACGCGCGGGTTCGTCGCGGTATCATCGAGTGCACGTTTGGGCATGGCTGCGTATGCGTTTTGCGTATAGATATCGCGTCGACGGCGTCGTGCGCCGCCGCCGCCGCCGCCGCCGCCGCCGTGGTGTGGCGTCGAGGACGTAAACAGTTGGTTGTTAAAGCGCTTGTGTCTCATTCATGGCGGTCTCGCCTCTTGAGGGCAGCAAAGTATTCTTCTAGATGCGGCATAACGTACAATGGCCGTCGTGCTGGGTCCATGGCGCTCAAGTCTCTTCGGAGATTGGCGCATTTCAGCATAACTTGTCTGAGCGTTCGCGTCGGAAGCTCAGCCGCGATGCGAGCCCAGTTCTTTCCATGGTCCATGTAGGCTTTTACGAGCGTTTTCATTTCTTCGTCGGTCTAAACGCCGGTGGCTCCTTGCGTCTTTTGTCGTTTCTCTGTTCTCTGCGCCCTCGCTTCTCTCTCTGCTCGCTTTAATTCTAATAATCTCGGATCCACGTGATTCGGCGTGAAACCCCTTGAGTGCGTGAATTCAATCCCAAGTTGCGCCCGTCGCTCGGCGGTCATTCTCTGAACTTGCGCATCAAACTTCTTCAGCTTGCTTTGCACTTGCGTTTGTGTTCGAGTTGGAATCATGGCTGCGACGGGGATGAGCATGATGGCGCGATCACGTTGTGATTTGAGATTTATGTTGTGGATTTTGATGCCTTTTACGAGCTGCATGAGTTCTTCGTCGGTCCAGGGGGTCCCGAGCGGCACGTGCTCGGACTTTATCGATTCGGCGTCTTTACCATGAGCGAGTCTGCGCGACAGCGGCGTGGTCGCCGTCTCACGCGTACCTTTATGGTTTGCGCCGCGCGCGCTCGCAGGAGATAACCTCAAAATGATGTTACTCAAGTGGTGCACGCTCGCCCGGATTTCTAAACACCGATGCTCTGGTTCGCACGAGCACGCGTCCATGGCGTGCGATAAACAACGCACCGCCGTCGGTAAACATCGGCATCGCACTACTGATAGGAATGGGATCGCCTTGCAACGCACGCAACATACGTCATCATTCTCCACGGTTGGCTTGACCTCTTTTAACTGCAATCCGCGGCGAACGAGCGACGCGCGAAAGTATTGTTCGTCGCTGAGCATGCGCTCCAACTCCTTGCGAAGCGCCGACGTCAAGGTGCCTATGGATTTACTTTGTAAGCTTGTGCGCGCTATATCGTACGCGCGCGCGAATGATTCTGAAGCGTCGACAACGAGACGTTGATGAGCGAACACCGCATTACGTTTGAAAGCACCCTTTGAGTACACATCTACGGCTTTCTGACCAAAGTTGAGCCAGCCGATGTGTCCAAAGTTGACGGCTTCAGCGACGTTGAATCCGTGCGAAAATCCCGCGTGATATGCGCGAGGGAACGTCACGACAAACTCACCCTCGTTTTGAACGAGTCGTGATACTTTTATGCCGTGCTGCACTAATACTCCGGGCGGAACCATGGTGATGATTTGATGTAAGATGTCGGGCGCGTCCTTGAATAAATGCGGTACCGTCGCGCGCGCGCAATTCTCAAACGCCTCTGCGTCAACCCCAGGAATCCCATACCACGTTTTCGACGCCCCACGGTGCAGATAATTTAACGAACACAAAAAATGATCCTCAACGTGCCAACAGAACGTCGCGAAGCGCATGCCTAAATACAACCACGGCTTGGTGACGCCGGCAATTTCGTGCTCGATGACGCGCAACAAGTTCAATGGGTGCGCAAACAAATGTCCGAGATCCCACGGGTGTCTGAGCCCATCGCTCGTCGCCGCAAACATCGAGCCGAACACATTCACGTCTAAATCATTCCCATAATCCACGGCGATTTTCTCGCTCTGTGTTTCCACGACGTCCCAAAATCGTCTCTCCATCGTCTCACTGCCGGCACCGGCGAGCGAAGAAAACTGCTTATCAAACTCAATCGCCGCTGTCGTGTACTCCGCCTTCGTGTACTCCTTGCCAAACTTAAACGTTCGACCTTCTCTCAAGGCGTCAATGTGCTGCTGTTTCGTTTCAAAACGCTCGGTGTCGCGCCCCCACGCGTCTTCGTTGAACTCTGGCGCGCACCCGGGCGGCGGGACAATCTTACAAATCCCGTACCGTCGCACCTTAGGCTCAATCGAACTCAAGTACACCATCGGGTCCGAGAATTCTTCCGCGGTAGGGTAGAACACGGGCGCGTCGTCCAACGCCGCGTCGATCGTCCGATGTGCGTTCGCATTCATCTGTGAAGAGTTGGTGGAAAGACACGACACAGTTAGCGCGAGGTGTCGCTTCGTTTGACGCGGGCGTCACGCGCATGCACACGTACCGCTCCAGTTGATGTCGCGTGATGGTGACTCCCGTTGCGCGGGGACGCGCTCGCCATGAGCGTCCGCGAGGCGAGGTGTGAGACTGCGAGGGCGCGAGCGGGCGTCGGTTCATCGAACGCGCAAACAGTGGCTGATTTCGTTCTTGATATTACATTGAATAAATACAGCTCTGGATACGTTGTGTGTGCTATCAATATCTATACGTGATTTCGCGTCGATTACTCGCGCGCTAGAACAAACTTTGACCAGTCTTGACGACTTCAAACATTTCATACGGGAACCTCTCGACGAGTTTACGCGCGAGCGCGCGACGCTCATCCATCGTAAATGGCGGTGGATACGCCGATGGATCGAATATTTGATTGATATCCGGCGCAGGCTCCAACCACCGCGGCGCACGCGGCGTGGACTTGATCCAATCGTGATACTTCCATCGGCCTTCGTTCTTCGCTACGGCGCCGTCGGGCGCTTGGTACCATCGCGCCTTGACGCCAAACGACTCGGCGAAAATCAACCCGTGTAAACTCGAGGTGAATATATACTCGCAATCCAAAATACTCTTCACCATATCCTCCCATCCGCTGTGCGTGGTGATCGTGCGCACGCGCGTTGGCGCCACAGTATCATCGTAATGATGCGCGATGAAACAATACCCGCGCGGCGCCGCCGAATCCTTCAAATACCCGTGCGTGAACGACACCAAAAACCCCGGATCCCCAATCGCCGGCGCATTCAACGCGTCATTCTCCTCGGACAAATACGCGCTATTTAATATACTCGCCGTACCCGGTCCACGCACGCCGTGAATCACCGCACCATCGTGTTTCCACGCGTCCCGCATGTCCCGTTCGTGCCACGCCCCCGTGCCCCACACGTGGTCGCCCCGCTTGGCTTTCGTAATAACACTTCCGATGACAATCAAACACTCGCCCTCTTCCGCACCAAAACACGACGTCGCGCGTTCTGGTAATCCATCGGCCACGCACCCACCGAAATGGTACTGCGCCACCGCGCGCGCGATAGCCGGTCCGCTCGTGTCGCCCGCGTTCGTGGCGTCGCAGTGACACAACGCGCCCGTCGGGGATTTGAATTTCACCTCACACGACGTATCGCGCGGGAACGGCGCGGTTTGGTCGATATCGCTAATCAATCGTTGTAACGATCCGTCCAACGGCGGGACGCGCATGTGCGGGCGTTCGACGCCGAGGCTCGGGAAGACTGACGACTCGGCGGTCGCGCGACGATCGGCGCGTCGCGCGCTTCGCTTGCCCGCACGCACGACGCGCACGTGTCTGATTTGCGACAGCGAGCGCTGAAGGCGGTCACTGAGACTATTACGCATGACGTCGGGCACATCGCGCTCGGCCAAGGGCGCGGCGACGATGGTAAATCCGAGGAGCACCGCGGCGATGGTGAGTAACACCCATCGGGCTTGGCGCCGGGACGCGCCGCACGCGAGCGCGAGCGACGCAGCGGTGGACGTCAACGACGCGCGTCGCGACGCACGCGATGCATCGCGCACGAGTGGTTCGTTTTCGAGCGCTTCCATGACGCGACCGTCGCGCGCGAGGCGACGAATGAGGATGCCGCGGTGTTCGCGAAGCCAGACGTCGCGCCTCCGCGAGACGCGCGTACGCTCATTCGCTCTGCATCGTTCGTTTCGGCAATGGGAAGATATATAGTGTTACATTGGCATCAAAGCTAAGTCTTGTGTGTATATTCAGCGCACAGCACGCGCGTTGAATCGCGCAGATGTCCCGCGCGCTCGTCTCGACGGACGCCCCGTCGACGACGCGTTCGCCCTTCACGAACGCATCACGGTCGAATTCCACCGATATACGCGATGACCACGATCGCGCTAATCCCCAAAATGATATTCAAAAAGATATTCGACGGCATGGGCTTCTCCGGAAGCCCACCCAACCCGACGCTCTCGCCCAAGAGCTTTTTGCGCATCTCTGGAGAGATCTCCCCAGCCTTGCGCTCGCGCGGCGCCTTCACCACCGCCTCGGGCTCGCTCTCGCGCTCGGGCGTCTTCGGCAGCAGCGCGTCCAGGGCGGACATCGTGTCGTCCGCGCTCGAGCGCGTGTCGTCGTTCGCGCCGGACGACCGCGTGACAGAAGCGCGGCGACGCCCGCGCTCGAGGCTTTGCCCGCGCCTCGCGACCATCGTCGTCGTCGTCGTCGCGCGAGGCGCGCGCGCCACCGTCGCGCGCGCCGCCACCGCCACCGTCGTCGTCGTCGTCGTCGTCATCATCGCGTACATCGTCGTCGTCGTCGTCGTCGTCGACGCCGTCGTGTGCCGCGACGTCGTCGTCGACATCGATCGACGTCGATCGCCACCGCACCAAGAATCGATCGATATCGAACTGCGTTCGATTGAACATTCCATCGATCACATCCATCGATCGAGTCACGCGAACGCGGTCGATGGATGGATGGATGGATGGATCGGTGATCGGTGCCGTCGCCATGCATTCGTTTGCGAATCATAGATTTAAACCGTCCACAGTACGTATCGTGACGCCACCAGAGCCTCTCCAAGCGTCACGCAACCGTCACACACGGGTGTACATCCATCCACAGTACGACGAATGAGGGTTTAGGGGTGCCGAGCGATCGTTTCGTTTCGTTTCGTTTCGTCGCGGGCGCGATCCGACGTGGATTCGCATCGCATCGTCGTCGCGCGTCGTCATTCCACGCACGCACGCGTCGTCGTCCGCCCTCTGCGCTCGCTCGGTTGCACGCATCGCAATCGAATTCATCCGTATTTAACGCACACGCACCACCGCACGTTTCGCACGTCAAGTCAAGCACGATATGGGGGTGAACGATCACGACACCTTTACCGGCCTCACGCCGTTGCACAAGGCTGCGGCGGAGGGCGCGCTCGACCAGGTCGTGGCGCTCATGGATGACGGCGCGGACGTGGACATTCAGGCGAATGGCGAGGTAGGTTTTGTTTTGCGCGCGATTCGCGCGCGAATGATCGCGGCGCGAGGTCGCGCGAGCGGGGAGAGGGGATTAGTCGCACGATGATGATGATGCATGCGCCAGGGTATTCGTGATCGCGATTATGCGATCCGTGGCGGTGTTTTTCGTGTGTTGTCGCGCGCGAGCGATGCGCATGGGGTTGCGTATACGCGTATATAGTGGAGACTGACGTGGTGTATCGTTTCGTTGTGGTTGATGGCGCGCGCAGAGCAACAGCGGGAAGACTGCGGCGATGTTCGCGGCGAGCGGCGGTCACGTCGACGTGCTCAAGGCGATGCAACGCGGGCCGAGTTTGTTAAACTTGCAAAGCGCGGATGGCGGTACTCCGGCGATGTCTGCGGCTGCGCACGGGTTTGCGGACGTACTGCAGTTCATTATCGATAAGAAGTGTGATTTGGACAAGCAAGATGAAGATGGGTGGACGGCGTTGATGTACGCCGTGTGCTCGCACAATGTTGAAAACGTCAAGCGCCTCGTCAACGCGGGAGCAAAGGTTGATATTAAGAACAATGACGGCGAAACCGCGGCGCAACTCGCTGGTGGGAAGAACAAGGATGAAATTTTGCGAGTGTTAAAGATGAAGGCTGGGAGCATGAAGTCCATCCCCGAAGCGGGCGCGGGTGGCAAGAAGAAGGGTTGCGTCATCATATAAATGCGCACGTTATGACGTCCGCCGGTTGCTCCTCACACGTTCGACGCGCCTACATGCATCATATAGGTTTAATCGCACCGTTTTAATACGACGCAACTGTACACTACGTTAAGTCTCTCGAAACGCGCTTTTCTTCCATTCACAAAACGCGCTGCTGCTAAGATTCACTTTGCGTGACTACTTTTGGAATTCTACAGGTTTCTACAGGTTTCGCCCAATCGAGGTCTTTTATGTGTCTCATCGTAATGCGCGACGAGGCGTAGATGATGCCGCAACTTCAGCCGCCTCCGCGGGCGTAGGCGTCGTGAGCAACGAGTGCACGGAATCGTCTTCGGCGACTAATAAATCACCGACGCCGTACTTGTCCCGCCTCTTGGATTCACTACCGCGCGACGAAACATCGATCGATTCTATATTTGAGCTTGACGATGGAGGACGCGCAGGTACTGGTGTGATTCCAGGTATCATCAACGCGCCTTCCGTGGGAGTGCTCTCTACGACAACGACGTCTGGCTCCGTCGGCGTCGACTCGGTTGAATTTGACAGCTGCAACGCCGGCGGTGGAGGTGGCAGCGATGCACTCGCGGTGCTCGTCGCCGCTGACGGGGTCGGAACTTTTGAATTTCGTTCACTCTCGAGTACCGCCGCCGCGAGCGCCTCTGCTATATCCGTCGTCGGACGCTTTGCCTTGCTCGTGAACATGCGCGTCGAATTCACGGCGTCAACAATCAAACTATGGGATAGCACCGACGCTTGAGACGCGGCGAGAATGTTCTCCACATTGTCATCGTCGTCTTCATCACCGTCACCGTTGCCAACAGCCGCGGCGGAAGCTCGTGCTGATTCGCGAACGTCATCTTTGGCGTCATTCGTCTCGTATTCGTCGACGTCGTCATCCTCCACCCCGAGCTCAGAATGCGCGCTCTCGACAAATTCACGCACATGCGCCCTCGCCGTGGCTTTGGCATGACGTCGGATCTTACGCATCATGTCATTATGTCGTTTCCACTCTTTCGGTGACCACGTGCGTGACGTCGGGTCCAACAGATCGACGTCTTCGTCTCGCGTCTCTGACGCCGAATACCCACCAGTCGCGGGTTCCGTCATCGCCAGCAACGTCGAGTCATCGTCGCGCGCTCGCGCACGAACGACATCATTGATTTTACCACCATCATCTTTCTTCGTGTCGAAGCCAAATTTAAAATCCACGTCGCCGCTAAATATAATCCCAGCGAGCACGACGACAACCAACATAATTGTCACCAGCGCGCGCCACATCTGCTTCTGATGATCGCGCTGTCTCTGCGCCGCATACTTGATCTCCCTCCTATCCTCCTTCACGTTAGACTTCAGCTCCTTTTTCTTCCGTTTGGCTTCGCGTTTTACTTCGACAGCGTCATCCGAAGCCGCGTAGCCTCCGCCGACGTCGGCGCCCGAAAGCAACGGCGCCGACTCCTCAACCTTGACGATCAACGCCGCTTGCGCCGCCAAGTGATCGCCTACACGCCGCTTAAAACGCTGCGGATCAAACTTCTCATCGCGATGGGGCTGAATGTACATCCCACCCATCGCTGCGGCTCTATCGCGAGGCTTTTTCGTATCCGAATAGTGCGTCGCGGGATCATCTTCGACGCCAGCCTCGCCAGCCTCGCTCGGCTCCTCTCGCGCACCGCCGTCCCCGTCCCTCATCGTCAGCGACCGGAGTGACCGCGGACCAGTACCCTTCTTATCGAACGACTTGAGCGACGTGAGCGACGTGAGCGAGCCGCTGAAGGAGCGCGACGACGACGGCGCCGATGTCGTGGCGGGGACTTGAATGCGCTCATTCGTCGACTCGGCGCCGCAGCAATCGCACGCGCCGCCGCCGCCTGATCCCATGATGGCGCGGATGACTCAGTGTGTGTATGTATTCGTCAGTTACGACATCGCGCGCGGGCGTGAGATCGCGGCGCGCGTCGCGGTGCGCCAGAAAGTGCGGTGCGATGGTGTTGACTCGTATGGTGTTGAGCGCTTCGACGGCGCGCGACGTCGAAACGCGCGTTGAAATGGGTGCAGAGTTACGATTCGAACGCATCGGGCGCGCGCGCGCGAGTGCGTGGACATATGTTACATGCGACTAGGCTACGTGACTACGGCTATGGGTCTAGTGATCGTGCTATTCGTCGTCGGAGGATAAATCTTCCAGCGCGAGGTTGAAATTCGCGGGGAGCGGATGGGTGTCGGCGGCGACGTTCGCTCGGGCGCCGTCAGCGGTAGTGACGTCTTCTGGGACTGTAGATTTGCGATCGAACTGCGCGTGATCAGCACGTTCGCGGCACATTTCTTCGATTTCCATCGATGCGTCGTAGTACGCGTCAGGGAATTCAAATTTGGGGCCGATGGAGAAGCCACCGTGCGCGTCTTCAAAGACGTGCTCGCACGCCGCGGATGGATTTTTGGCATGCACAGCGCTTTCGATTTTATCGCGCGCATCAATGGAAACTGATTGGTACCACGACTGCCCGAGCGTGTTGCTGCGGAAGGTTTCGATGTCGGTGGCGAACGGACACGCGCATCGACCGGCGCCGTCCTTGTGCTCTTGCTGCATTTTTTCACAATTGTGCGGAGTGTAATCAATCATCCCACCTTCGAGACCGTAGTTGTGCCTGACGTTGTACGTGTGCTCGCCTTGATACGCTTTCATCTTGCCTTTCGGGAACACGCCCTGTCGCCAAAAGTTCAAAGTTTCGTTCACGGTGAGCCCGATGCCTTTCAAGAATAAATTCAGTTGAAATCTGTCGGTGAACGTCAAGTGCGCCTTGCGTTGAAGCTCCTCAAATTTACTTCGCATACACGGTGGGAATGGGCGCGCGGTTATCGTACTTACGTGTCGATCAACCATTTTGAGCGCGCGCCTGGCGTCTTCACCGGCGACATATCGATACGTCGCATTTGGTCCGACGGCGCCGCTCGCCGTCGCGGTCGCGTCCTCTTCGATCGCAATCGCATGTTGCGCCACACCATTCGCCCTGCGTCGCTCGCGACGACGTTTACCCCAGTTCGTAGTGGATGCCGACGTGGGTATATCCGGCAACTCGCTCACGTCTGGGACCCACGTTCGAATCGCGCGCAGCGCGTTGTACGAAGCGTTGGGATCAAACGCTGGCGGCGCCCGTCCTTCGCTCACCCAGAGCTGCAACCGTCGAAACGTTGCGGACAAATCGTTTCGTATACATCGTTCGCGATGTTCTGCGTACACTTCTGGCATCAACGTACGCGTGACGTACACGTAGCCATCTTTTACGAGCGGCGAACGCCTGCTCCGCGCCGCGACGTACGCGCGCTCAAACGTCATCCACGCGCCCACATCACAATCCTCCACACCCTCCGGGCGTTCAAACTCGCAATCGGGCGTTGCAAAATCATCTGGAATCTTCTCTACACCATTCTTCACGCGCACGCGCGTCAACATCGCCTCGACGCGCGCCAACCACTCGCACCCGTACTCGTACGGATGCAACCGACGCGAACCATCATCATTCGCCTTTTCCGCGCAGCACAGCGCCAACTTCACCGCCGCCGCGCTCGACGCCTCACCGATCGCATCATCCTCACAAAATCCTCGCGCACACGCCCACAGCGCCTCCTCTCGCTCGACGTACGCGGCCACATCCGCGCCGCGAACGCTCGAGCGATAATTCACCGTCACGTGCTCCAGCGAGTACAGCACCAACAACCGCGCGCGTCCGAGCGCGACGAACGCATCGATGTCGACGTCGATGTCACCGGCGCCATTGGCGTCCATCGCCGCGCGCGCGACGGCGTCGAGCGGCGACGTGTGCGGCGCGCACGTCGACCGTTCGCCAGTTCGCGTGGGCTGGGACTCGTTTTGAATGTGTGATAAAGTGGATAGCGCGATCGCCCGAACGCGTGCATCGCCGCATACGTCGCCGCTCGACGCCGTCGCGCGCGCGAATCGATCACCCCAAGCGCACACGCATCGCGATGTTTACTTTGCGCGCGCCCGTGTGCGCGTCTCGCGCGACGACGTCGGTGAAGACGTCGGTGAAGACGTCGGTGAAGGTGTCGCTGGCGCCGCGCCGATCGTTGTCGGCGGTGACGTTTCGCGGCGCGCGTGCGCCGGTGTGCGCGACGAGCGATGACGAGAACATCAAGGCGGATAACACCGCGGGCGTGAGCGAGAAAGGGGCGCAAGTGCGACAGTTGTTAGGGCTCAAGGGGGCGAGTGAGACGGATGATATTTGGAAGATTCGTTTGCAGTTGACGAAACCCGGGACGTGGGTGCCATTGATTTGGGGCGTGATGTGCGGCGCGGCGGCGAGTGGACATTACGAATGGAATATTGATAATATTGGGAAGGCATTGTTGTGTATGACGATGTCTGGGCCGTTCTTGACGGGGTACACGCAGACGATTAATGACTGGTACGACCGGGATATCGACGCGATTAACGAGCCGTACCGACCGATTCCGAGTGGAGCTATTTCGGAGAATGAAGTCAAGGCACAGATTGCGGTTTTGTTGATTGGTGGCTGGTTGTGTGCGATTCAACTCGATCGTTGGTGCGAGCATGACTTCCCAATCGTCACGTTGTTGACGCTCTTTGGGTCGTGGGTGTCGTACATTTATAGCGCGCCACCGTTGAAGCTCAAGGCTGAAGGCTGGAAGGGGTGCTACGCGCTCGGTTCGTCCTACATTGCCCTTCCGTGGTGGGCGGGCATGGCGGTGTTCGGTGAGTTGACTCCGGATGTGATGTTCTTGACTGTGCTGTACTCCATCGCCGGCTTGGGTATCGCCATCGTCAACGATTTCAAGTCCATGGAGGGCGATCGCAAGCTTGGTTTGCAGTCTCTTCCCGTGGCGTTTGGTGTAGAAAAGGCGAAATGGATTTGCGTGTCGTCCATTGACATCACGCAGCTCTTTGTGGCGTTCTACTTGCGCGCCATTGGTGAGGACTTTTACTCGAACGTTTTGTTCTGCCTCATCGCGCCGCAAATTTTCTTCCAATTCAAATTCTTCCTTCCGGATCCCATCAAGAACGATGTGAAGTACCAAGCCAGCGCGCAGCCTTTCTTAGTCTTCGGTTTGCTCGCCACTGGCCTCGCGTGGGGGCACCACGTGAATTTCATTGGCGCGTAAAGACAGCGACGTAGCGTCTCGCCTTGCGCGTGGACAGCGCATTCGTCCACCGTTTCATTCTTAATTCAGCAAGCAATTCTCTTTATCCCATCCATCTGTGCGCGAATCGCCCATGGCGTCAATCACGTGAGTATCACTCTTCACCTCGCATCGCTTGACCGCGCGAAAACCGGCGCAATCGCACGTACGCCGCCCAAATGTCGCTTCGCGCGCGCCTCGCCGCCGAAATGCCAACACCCAACGTCGATCGCCTCGCCCCTCACACGTCGCCTCGGCCGCACCCATCGGCCCGCACGTCGTCCACGCGCGCGCGCAGTGCACGCGACATGCCACCCATATCACCATCCACCGAGCGCCGCCCGCTCATCGCCGCTAATGACGCGTCGACAGCGTCGACAGCGTCGCAACACGAAACTGCGCTCGCCGGCGACTTTGTCGACATCGAACGCGCCGCCCGACGCGCGCACGCATCGACCACGTCGCGCATCGCTTCAAGCGCGCTTCGCGTGTCAGTTGCCGCGTGTGCGGCGCTCGTGGCGGTGGCGACGCTCGTCACGCGCACGTCGGATGACGCCGGCGTGGGCGGGAGCGCGGCGCGAACGCGCGCGTACCGCTTCGCGTCGACAATGTCCCTCGACGAACAGCTCACGCTCTTGGGTGGACAAGTCGAACAGGCATATATAGGGAGTACGAGTGGGTTTGTGGTGTCGTCTACGGGGGCGAGAGTGCCGGAATTGCGCATGAATGATGGGCCGCAGGGGTTTCGGGCGCACAACCGGCCGGGGACGACGACGCAGTGGCCGTGCGCGTTAGCCGTCGCGGCTACGTTTGATGTAGGTTTAGCGCATGCCTGGGGAGCTGCGATGGGAGGAGAGTTCGTCAGGAAGGGTGCGAATGTGTTTCTGGGGCCTGGGATGAATTTAGCACGCGTACCGTTGGGTGGACGGAATTTTGAATACATCGCCGGCGAAGATCCGGCGCTCGGCTCGGCGATGGCGCCGGCGGTGATTCGAGGTATACAGTCGCGCGGTGTCATCGCCACGGCGAAGCACTTTATATTCAACGAGCAGGAGAGGGATCGAATGTACTATGACGCGCAAGTAGACGAACGTACGATGCGGGAGATGTATCTGCCGATGTTTGAGGCGTCGATTAAGGATGCGGAGGTGGGATCCATCATGTGTTCGTACAACAAAGTAAACGGATCGCATGCGTGTGAAAACTCAGTGTACATGAATGAGATTTTGCGTGATGATTTGGGGTTCGAAGGGTTCGTTATGTCGGATTGGTTAGCGACGCACAGCACGGTGCCTTCGCTGAAAAGTGGGCTCGACATGGAGATGCCCACGGCGGGGCTGTTTTCCAGGGACAGACTGAAGCAAGCGCTCGAAGCGACGGATGCGCTTGGGAAGCCGATGCTCAGTGCGGATCGCATCAAGGTTGCGGCAACGCGAGCGTTAACATCCATGTTTAGAGCCGGGATTATGGATGAAGAAGAGACCATACCGCGTGCAATTGACGCCAACGTGCGCACGTACAACGACACAACGCTCGCGCGTAAAATTGTCGCGAAGTCTGCCATTTTGCTCAAGAATGATGGGAACTTACTCCCGCTCGATCCGGACGCACGAAACAAGACTATCATCACGTTTGGCGCGATGTGCGCGCAACCTTGGGCGTTATCTGGAGGTGGAAGCGGACACGTAGACCCGGGTGCGCAAAACGTGTTGACCGTGAATGACGGATTGCACCGCGCTGGGCAAGATTTTAAATGGTACGACGATCATCAACTCGATCAAGCCTTGACCGAAGCCACAAAGATGGGTGATACTTTGCAGGCAATCATCGTGTGCGACGGCGCCGGTGCAGGAGAGTCGCTCGATCGTCCTAGAATTACTCTCAACGCGCATCAAGAGCCAGTGAGTCGCTTTAGCGAACAGTTTCGCAAGAAAATCGTCATCATCGTCACCGCACCCGGACATGTCGTGATTCCACAACATGCCAACGCGGCATCGATACTTTTGTCGTTCTTTCCTGGCGAGCAAGCGGGCTTGGGTCTCGCCGATGTCGTATTCGGCAAGCACGCGCCTGGAGGTAAATTACCGATAACAATTCCAAATAGCGAGAATGAACTCGGTAATTTCGACCAAGAGCAATACCCGGGTACTGACGGCAAGGTGGCATATAAAGAAGGCTTGCACGTTGGATATCGCTGGTACAACGCCAAAGGAATCAGGCCAGCGTTTCATTTCGGTCATGGATTGACGTACACGACGTTCAAATACACCGACGCGCTAGTTGAAACGTTTCCGGTAGATTCTTCAATTGCGGCCAACGTATCATTCAGCGTGACTAACACTGGCGATCGCATCGCTTCGGAAGTCGTTCAAGTATACGTCACGTACCCTCGAGACGCTCAAGAGCCGCCCCGACAGCTCAAGGCGTTTAAAAAGATTGTCGTGGCGGCGGGACAGACGAAACAAGTGTCGCTAGCGCTCCCCGCTCGAGCGTTGCAAATTTGGAGCACCAAAGAGAAAAAATGGAGCAATGTGCCTGGAGAATTCACGTTCCACGTAGGTGGGACGTCAGAGTTGACAACATTAATAACGTGCGATCCGGTTCAAACGCATGGAAAAGACGCAACCAGTGGCGTTCGAGAGTACTTTGACCGCGTTCTAGAGTACTTCAGTTTTCCGTAGACATGTAGACATAATTTTAGACGTTTCTAGACAACAACTATATGCTAATTCTATTACGCTCCTTCGCGCGCGTTAAACTTTTCGACAATCATCTTTTTCGTGGCGCGCGTGCGGTGTCGATCGGAAGGCCTCGTGTACTTCTTTGCGCTCGTATGTAGACTCACGAAATTTTTGTCGTGCGCATACGGACCCACGGTCGGCGCGTCGGGGAAAATCACAGGAAGTTTTTCATACTTTGCCGCGAGTCCGATGCCGCCCTCGTGCAAGATTGCGCGCTCGTACGGTCCTCGTCGAGTGCGTCCGTTTTTATTCGACGCCGCGCCTCCAGCGAGAATGTACTCCTCCGCCCGCGCGCGCCAATCGTCCGCGGCGCGTTCGGGAAGTTCTCCTTCGACAAACTTTGTGGTGATTGGTGTATACTGCGTTCTGTATTCGCGCCAACGCGCAATATGATGGTGTGAGTATTCTCCACCATTATCGCCCGCATTCGATAGCGCGAGCGCGTGTGCTTTGTGCTCGTCGTCGTCGACATTCGCCGCCGCGGGCAACGCCGGGACGTGTTTATGAGACTTGAACGTCGACTTGTGCTCCTCGACGCGTCGCCGCGTCAACGCGCGTTCCGCCGCCGCATCCAAAGCGTGCTCGCGACTTAAGATATACAGCGCCGCATCGTAGTCCGTCTTTGCCATGTGCTCGAGCACGGTATTGGCAAGCTGCGGCGCGCCTACGGCGTCGCTTAATTGCATGTCGCACAACGCTCGAGCGGCTCCCGCGTTGACAAACGTCAACCATCGATCATCGAGCGCGAACGTTAATCGGTCATCCATTGCGACGCGCACATCGTCCTTGACATTGTCGCGTGAAACAGACGGGCGTTCGTTCGGGACAACGGCGACGGCGTCCCAGGCGACGCGTAATGCGCGCGCGGCGCTCTCGCGAATGGCGTCGTCCGCCTCGGTCAATCCTTGGCTCGCCGAACGCACCACGGCGTCGGACAACAGAAACCGCACCGTATTCGACAGTGGTGGTTTGTCATCCGCGTTCTGCGGCGAGAAAGCACGCACGGTGCGAATGTGCTGGAGGAACAGATACGCCAACCACGACAAAGTACCGGCGCGAAGCTTGGAGTCTGTCCCGGTGAGCATGTCGTACACGCGTTCGCCAAATGTGTCATTGCTCGCGCGCGCGCTATACTCGTACAACACCCGACACGCCCGTTCACGCAAAGTATCGTTTTCATGCCGCGTAAACATCATGATTTTTCTCGCTAGTCGATTCTGCGTGATGGAGAATGATACTTCGCCGCTATTGGCTTTTTCAAACCCGAACGCGTCGCCGCCCTCGCTCTTGACGTCGTCTTCGACTTCGTCTTCGTCGTCGGCGCGTTTACGAAAACGCGACGAGAGAATCCTCCATGCATTCGATACGCACCCTGGCGTGCGACTGCCGCCTATGAACCCGTCGCCCATGAACGCTTCGACTGGGGTTATCCCGCCGAGTTCTGAGGGTGATGCGCGCCGTAAATGAAAATCCGAAGTGCGAGGCGCGTCATCCGCGTACGGAATCGGTTCCTCCGCGAGCCAATTCACCGTCGCTAATAACACCTCCATCGCCTTCGTCGCGGAGTTCAACACCATGATGTCGTCATTCGTGCGACCGATGGCAGATGATATCGAGGCACCGATGTCTATATTATGCGGCATTCGCTTCGCGACGTGCGTTTGAAGCAGATCAAACTCACGTGGGCTGAGAAATTGGCTGACATACGCGCTCGTCGCCTTTGACTTGAACAACGCGACTCGCAATCGACAACGCCAGTACACGCGCAAACCAAACGAGGCTTTAATGTGTTCCAACGCTAAACGCCATTCCCACGCGCGAATGAGCATCGCAGTATCGAATAAAGCGTCATCATTCGTACAAAGCATGCTCACGCCCTCTCGAGACGCCGCGACCGCCGCCACCGCGTCGTTCGCGTGTAATCGCGTTTCTAAATCCGCATCAACAACCAGCCGTTTCAACGCGCTCACGGCACCGGGAAATCGTTTCAAGCCGTATAATCCGCGATCGCTGGCTGCCATATCGCGCACGAGAATGCAAAATTTACGACGTCGGGACGCGCTCGTCGGTTGGGACGCCGACGTAAAGTGCGCGACGACTTGACGAAACGTCTCCCACACGCTTTCTTCGCATACGTCGGCGTCCACGGCGACCGCACCGTGAGAGGAATCAACGGCATCGCGTGCGTTGCGTCGAATTTTCGGCGCGGGCGCGTCGTCGTAGGTGTAAGTCGACAAAGACGACGTCCCGTGCTCAGACCGTTGATTTGAGCTGCGGCTCCTCGCGCTCGTGGCGCGCGATTGCGACCTTGATGACGACGACGGGGCGTAAGATGACATGTAATGAACGTTTAGTACATGTTGGATGCGCGTGCGCGGTGGTGCGATCGGCGCGTGGTGCGGTGTGAGGGAGACGTTCCACAAGCTCGCCGCTGTAACTCGAACGAGCGTAAAGAAATAAGAAATAAAAATAAAAGAAACTGTCGGTCTTAAACGTACAGGTGTCTATGATGTACAACGAATCACGTGGATGAATGTGATGGTGGCGGCGGCGGTACGTCTGCGGATTCTTGCGGCTCCCTAGTGGGTGGTGGCGGTGCGTCGTCTTCGTTGTCTTCGTGTTCGTCCTCGCCATCCTGGAAATCGGTGGCGATAATATCGCCGGTGAGCTTACGCAAATCTTCGACAGCGATGGATCCATCCGCCTTGATGAGGCCACTTAAAATGTTCACCATTTCTATTTCGTCGGACTCGCTCAAAGTATCGGCGCCAAAGGCTTCGCGAACCTTGAGTAACTCTGACATTGTAATTTTACCGTCGCAATCGGCGTCGAGCACACGAAGCTTGTCGCCGATACGTTTCTCCGCTTCATCAATATCCTTCGAGGCGGATTGAAGCATTTTATCGACGCGTGCGCTGACTTGGTCGGCGAGCTCGTTTGTGAGCGCGGCTTCTTTCTCGCATACATCCACGGAGGCAGAGACGGCATCCGCATCAAACGGACTCGCCTCGTCGCCGGCGGTGGACTCCTTCGCAACCTCAAGGCGGTCTTCGTACTGATCTAACCCTTTTTTAACGAGAGCCATGAGTTCTTGACGCTCGACGCTCACTGATGAGTGATCAGAGATCATCGTTAGTAAGCGCGAGAGTTGCGCAGCTCTCTTGGCGCGCTTTTCACGTTCGTACGTCGCCTGTTCTTCGGCGCACACGACACCCTCCTTGGAAGCTTCCGGCTTCTTCGGCGCTGGCAGCTCGGCATCCGTTTTCATGATAACACCCGTGACATCCGTCATTTCCGCCGCGGCTTGGTCGACAACAACATCACTAGGCGCCGCCATTTCAGCAGTAGCGGCGACGGATGGAGCTTCTTGCTTGGCTTCGGCAAGCGCCTTTTCCGCTTCTTGCACACTCTTCGTCTCCTTCGATTCTTGAGCAATGATTTCTTCTTCACGCTGCAAGTACTCGATCTTTTTCGTGTAATCTTCCTTTTCGTGGGACAAACCTTCGTCCACAGCGGCGCTAGATACGACGTCTTCGGGTAACGATGCCAACGTATCCGTGAGGTCCTGGAACACCTTTGCCTTGGCATCCACAGCCGCACCAGTTTCAGTGGTGATTGCAAACGCTCGCGACAGTAACAAAAGCGTTGACGGTAAGTTGTGCTTCAAGCTCAACTCGATCCAGTCCGTGAGCTGCGCGAGAAGACTCTCGCGGTCTTCTTCCCAGCGCATCCCACGCATGCGCGCGGCGCTACGAAGCTCTCCCGTCGTCATCGTCTCCAAACCTTCAAGTTTAATCAAGCGATCGTCATTTTTTATTTCTCGTAGCTTGTTACGAAGTTGAAAGCGCAAAAATGTATCCGTGCCGTACGGCGCGAGACCGACAAACTTGCACATGTTGACCAATTGCGCGCGGTTCACCTGGTACAACGTAAACTCGTCGCTGAACAGCTTGGAAAACTTGAGAATATCATCATTCGTGACTTGCGCACCCGAACGAATTTTTTTCATAAAGACATACAAATCATCCGCGCGTTCGCGCGTGACACCGCTTCTCGAGTGTTTTAAACCCTTCGCCATCACCTTGACAGTGTCTTGCAAAAAGCGCGCCACTTCGAGCTTGGCTTTGAGCTTCTTCTTCATTTCTTCTTCGTGCTTTAGCTCGTTCCTAAACGTGGATGGAAGCATGTTGGGAAACAGCTTCAACGCTACGGGGAGCAAAAGTTCCATAAACGGAATCAACACGAACGCCGCAAAGGGCACTAAGCGAAAGACATCCGCCGTCGTCCGCGTGAGCTGCTTGCGCTCTCTTCGAGAAAGTTCCTGCCCGCTCATCAATCGCCACGAAAGCCTCGATGCAATCTTCACTTCAACCCACAGTAACTTCGCACCAGACCAATAATGCGACATTTCTTCCTTAAAGTGCACCCAACCTTCGCTCACCGTGGCTCGCCATTCACTTTTTGACATTCGGCTCAACTTGAGCGCCCATGGGCCGAGCGACGCGACGTACATCACACCCGCTTTCGTCGACGCGTACACGCGTTGCCACGATTTGAGCTGACGTTCGCGATGGAGCATATCGATCTCCGCCCGCGCGCGATCCAACGCGGCTAAATCAAGCTGTATAGGCTCCGCCGCCGGGGCTTCATCCTCTTTGGGCGTCTCCGCGCGCAACGGCTCCGCGGCGAACCCGCGTCGAATGCGATAGCCATCGCCCCCCCACGCGCGCTCCGACGACGCGCGCGGGTGCGTCCATCGCACATCTTGCGAATATCCCGCAGCCAAGGCGTCGCGCGCCCACGCACCGGCGGGCGCGGCGCCGCGGCGTCGCGGCGCGGCGGACGCCGCGAATCCTCGCGCGCCGCTCCTCGCGTCCTCATCCCTCATCCCGCGCGTGCCCTCGCGCACGGCGCCGCGCGCGGTCGATGCGTATCCATAGCACGCGCGTCCTCGCGCGTGGACATCGTCGAACGCGCGCGCGCACGCGGTGTGCTCGACGTGTGTCGCGATCGATGCGCACAGTGCACGCAGCGCCTCGCGCGGTGTCGCGCCCGCGGCGACGAATACGCTCGGCGACGCGCGGCGCATCGCGCGTGCGGTGACCGACGTGCGTGCGTGCGTGCGTGCGCGCGCGCGAGGGGTGCGGAACGCGAGGCGTGCGACGGTACGGGGGCGTGATTGTGAGGTTTGGGCGCGCGGAGGGGACGCATCGAAGGCGGGCGCGGGTAGACGACGGGTATGATTGTATTGACACGTTTACGCGCGCACGAGCGCGTCATGGATGGCGCGTTGGTGCCGTTCGGGAATGGCGTGCGCGAGCGGGGCGAGATGACCGCTGGCGTGTAAGGATTTGACACCGGCGGTGATGAAGGCGGCGAGGTCGATGTCGTTCACTGGGTCTTCGGCTTCGTCGGCGTCGTCTGGGTCGAATGCGTCGAGACCGCCGCGCATGAGAAGGCGTTCGAACAAGTCACCAGTGAAGCCTTTTTCTTCTGCGCCAAAATCGTAGTCGTCGTTGTCGCCGCCGTCGTTATCGTCATCGTCAAAGCCGTCGACGTCGTCGTCGTCTTCTTCCCATTCGTCTTCGTCGGCGGCGCCCGCCGCGCCTTCAGCGTATTCTAGCAACACGTCGGCTAATAGCTCGACTATTTTGACTGGTAATGGGATTTGCGTCCACACTTCCGGTCCGGTAGCCACGGCGCGGGCGCGAGTGCGGATGCGGCCGCTCTCCGCTGGCGTTTCGACGATTTGGCCGCGCACCGTCACGGCGCCGAGCGCGGCGTTGTGCGTATTGAGCAACAGTCCGAGTGCTGATGTCGTGAGCTTTATGTCAAATGCGCCGTGGACATCAGGTTGAATCTCCACCCATCGGCGCATGACAAAATCAAAAGCGTTGGGCTCGTCGCCTCCGCTCGGGAGCGAGGACAAGAGATCGATGAACGCGTTTGCGTCAAAGTGCACGATGCGCGCAAAGATGCTCAACAACGACGCCGACAAGTTTGGCTGCGTCGATGAACGCAAACGAGCGACGACGGCACTTGTGATGTCACGCAACACCGGTCCGACTTTGGTGGGTAACCGGCGGAGCATTTGGCACAGTAGCGGTGCCGCGTAGAGACTTGCGCTGTCCTCCAAAGTTGGGTCAAGTAAACGCGCCGCGGTTTCGAACATCGCGCGCAACACGTCTCCACCGGCGATGGATGCATCACCAGTGCCCCATTCGAGCATTGACTCATTACCCGCCCGAAGAAATGCCCGCAAGCATTCTGCAGCGCCTTGCATGACGCCCGCATCGTCGCCTCGCATGATGAGCCCGTGCACGTATTTAAAACACGCCTCATGCGTCGCCTTCGCCTCTGCAAGCTCAGCGGGGCGTAAAATAATCGCCAATAAATCCAATGTCGCCTCTACTAACATGGGAGGTTGACTGTCAGGAGCCGAGAGCACCTGAGCGAGCGTCGGTACCAACATGGAGTGCAACTGCGGCTGACACGTCGGCACCGCAGCCAACGCTTCGAAAATCTCACACGTATCTGCGCTGAGCAACGGATCGGTAACGTGCTCCGCCCATATCTTCACCGTTGCCGGAGCGAGAGCGTTGAGCCACGCCGACGCGGCAGCGCCGTCTGCCTTTATGAGCACGAGGAGTGCCTCTAAAACCAAATGCAACGTCTCTTCGCTGACTTCGCCGAGCAATCCACCCAAGCCTTTATACATATTACCGATGTGTGGCGCGAGCACGTCGGGCTTGGCTAATGGAATGAACTCGGCGATAGCTCGGCAGGCACCGATGCGCAACGGCGCTGCCAATCCTGGAGCAAGAGATTGCACTGACGCGGATAAAATCGTACCCGCCATGTTGGCTGGCACGCCGCTCGATACGCGAGCCGCAACCCACAGTGCGCGTCCGCGCAAAAACGGCGCCGACTGCGCCGTGCTCTCATGTAAATCAACATCAATCACGGTTTGTAAGAACGCGGAGAGATCGAACGGTACTGGTAAGCCTTTCTGCTGTGCGCGCTCGGCGCTCGTGGTGATGGCGTCGCTCATCGTGCCCACAGCGAGTAATGTCGCCTCGCGAATACGCCACCACTTTTCATCGCCCGCGTTTCTCGCAGCGATGGACTCGGACATACGTCTATTCGCCACATCCGCGAGTGCAGTTACGGCTTTAGGACCAAATTGCAAGCATAAAGAGTCGAGCATTAAGCCACAAGACGCGCGCAATGTGGAGAAATCGTCGTCTTCGTCAGCGACGTATTGATTCGGGTCGTCAATCCATTGCTCTTCTTGCGCGGAACTCATGGACATATACCCGATGGTAACATATAACGTGTCCGTCAAGCTCGGTGCCAAGATCTTGTGCAGCTTCGGTTGTTCGGAAATCGTGATGATGAGCTCTAGGAGCTCCGTCGCCACCGCGTCAAAGCTCACCTCGTCGCCGTCGCTATCATTTCCATCCGTCGCGTGGTCGTTCTCCTCAGCGTACTGTGCGTACACAGGCGCGATGCCGTGAAACAACGCCGCTCCACGCGACAACGCGGGCATCAACGCATCGCCCGCGGGCTTGGCGAAGAAGGTCACCGCGAGCACGAGCGATTTCAAAGCTTCCAACGACGCCGCGCATTGTTCAAAGCTTTTTGGATTTGGCACGCGCTCGAGCGCCGTAGCGACGGTTTCGAGCCAGTTTCCGAGGTATGGTACAAGAGAGTCTCTCACCGCGCGCTGGTCGGATCCACTCAAGTTCTCCAGCGTACTCACCGTCGCCGCAAAGGCGCTCGTCGCGCGGCGCTTCACATCCGCGTGCTCTGCCACGCGCGCCAACGTCAAAAGCTCAGGAAACAACACTGGCCCGACCGCAGCGACGGAAACCTCATCCATATCATTCGCAATCATCTCATAGCATTTCAAGCACCCCAAAACTTCCGCCTTTGATCGTCGAGCGCGGATTCCGTCGACCAACGTCGTCGTCAGCTCTGGCCACTCCCCCGGCCACTCATTCACCGCCACCTGCGCAATCGCCATCGCCATCGCCGTCCGTATCTTCGAATTCGTCTCCCCCAATCCACTCGGCAGCGCCTGTTTAATCACAGCCTTCTCATTCGCCGAGATTTCCGGCGCTACGAACAATCTGTCGTGTCTCGACCAGTGCTCGCGAATGCACTTTTTCAAAATAACCGCCGCCAGCTGCCTCGTGTGCTCCTCGATCGGTGCCAGCGCAATCTTCAACAGCGACGTGGCGTACCCCTCATCGTGCACCGCCGCCTCGAGCGCGCGTTCAGCCTCCGCGCGCGTCGTCGCATCGGGCGAAAGCGTGTCGCTCAAATGTTTCGCCAGCGCGAGCTCCATCGCGTCGTCGAACACCGCGCGCGCACGTCGCACACGCCTCGCACACGCCCGCGTGCACGGTGCCGACGCACCCAAACGAACGCGTCCCACGCGTGTGCGTCACGCGAGCGCGAACGCCAACGCCAGCGCAGCGTAAGACGCCGGCGCACTGTGACGACGACATGATTTCAAATCTCCACGCCGCGCCGCACTCACCGCCGCGCGCGCGTTCGCGGCATGTCCGCGCGCGACGACGTCTGTCGCGTCAACGCACGCGTCATAGACATCGCCGACGCGTTCGCCGGGCGTTGGTTTGCGACGAGACGGCGCGGATGTCGACGTGAACTCGAACTCGCGCTCGCGCATTGTCTCGATGCATTCGTGCTCGTCGGCGGCGCGCGCGACGCCAACGCGATCGCGCTGCCGGACGAGGACGACGCGGATGATGCGTCGCGCGCGCGCGCGGTGCTGGCGTCTCACGGCGTGGGGTGCGATGGTGAGGGCGCGAACGCGCTGCCGAGCGCGCGCGCGGCGTTGACGTCGAGCGCGCGAGCGACGGTTCGAGCGCCGAATGGAGACTGGTCGTTCACGAGCGCGACGTGCGAGCACGCTGAGTACGATGCAATGCATGATATTATTGAGGCGAGCATCGATCGCGAGCTATTGGCGCGGCGGATGCGCGCAAAGTCAGCGGTGGAGGAGGCGGAGGCCGAGGCCGAGGCGGGAGCGAAAGCCGCGCGGCGGGCGAAAATGCGCGCGACGCGCGCGGACGTGCCGCGGTTGCGCGAGCCGACAAAGGCAGAGACAAAAACATTTATTACGAGCGTGGCGGAGGCGTTGACTGGGGGTGAGAACGGGACGATGTGGCATCCATCGTTCGCGAAGGCGAAGCGAGCGGTGGAGGACGTCGTCGCGGCTCGCGGGACGACGTCGAACGAGTGCGTGACAGCATTGACGGAATTTGTGATGATGCATCTCGGGGGAACAAAGTATCGCGCAAAGTGTTTCGAGGACGAGGCGGTGGAGGATGTGGAAGACGTTGTAGAAAGCGTAGAGGAGGACGGCGGCGGCGCTCGCGAGGACGAGGTAGTTACAAAAGTCATAGATGAAGCACCGACTTTAGGTAAGCGCAAGGTTCCCGAGCCCGTGCGCGAGAATAGAGATGACACAGACGTAGAAAATGGCAACGGAGGAGTCTCGCTGCTGGTAGAGGACCATGATGGGTACTGGCAGGGTCGAATGCGCGCCGCGACACCCTCAGCCGGCGAAGAGGTTGATGGTTTTAGACGATACATGCCTTGGTGGCAAGAATTAGAAACGATGAACGCGTCGAACGTCGGGCGATGGGGTGAAATGCTGGTGTACAATTATCTCTTGGTAGAATATCCCGCGAATAAGGGTTTTTTAGTCGAATGGTTGAATGCTGAACACGAGTCGAATAGCTTTTACGACGTCAAAGTCACAAACACGGCGAGCGGGCACGTCGTGTACGTCGAAGTCAAAGCCACGAGATGGGAAGACAAGAATGCGTTCGAGATTTCCCCATGGGAGTGGGACTTCGCTGTGAAGCCCGGTGTGGAATACCATATCTACCGCGTGTTTAATGTCGGGAACAAGGACCGCGTACGCGTGCGCGTGGTGCGAAATCCCGCCCGGCTCATTCGAGAAAAGAAGATTGGCATGGCGCTCGTGATTTAAAAACAACTTTCAATAAAAACATACAAATATGCTAGTACGTTTACGTCAATGCGTCTAATCTATTACGTCAATTCGTTTCATCAACCGTGGGTGAGGGAGGTTTCTTTGGTCGAGGACTCCTCGAGTATTTGCTCGGGTCGTCTCCCAACGCCACAGCGAGCGATTCAATCGTCCACGCGTCTTCCACGCTGTACTCCCCAATCTTCGTCCGACGTAGTGCGGTGAGATGCCCCGTTGTGCCCAGACTCTTGCACAAATCCAACGCCAGCGTACGCACGTATGTGCCTTTTGAGCACTCTGCCATGAAGTGCACCGCTTGCGCGTCCGCGGCGTCCCGTTCGACTTCAAACTTGTGTATAAACACATCCCGTTGCTTGCGCTCGACGTTCACACCTTCTCTTGCGGATTGATACAGTCGCTTTCCATCCACTTTCAACGCGCTGTACATCGGAGGCGTCTGTTTTGACGCGCCGTGCATAGCCGCCGCCGCGTCGCGTAACGCCTCATCCGTGACGTGCTCCCAAGGCTCTCTTTCATTGACCTCCGTGTCCGCGTCTTGCGACGGCGTGCCCTCACCCAACCGTATGGTCCCGGTGTACGTTTTATCGCTCGCCTGATACGTGTCGACAATCTTCGTAGCTTTACCGGTGCACAGAATCAACAGACCGGTGGCCATGGGGTCGAGAGTTCCACAGTGTCCAACCTTTTTAACTCCACGCTCGCGGCTCATGCGTCGCACGCGCGCCACGACGTCAAATGACGTGTACTTTTGCGGTTTGTCCACTAAAATCGTCATATTCTGCCAGTCTGAATCGCCGGGCGGGTTTGGAGGCGACACGAGCGCGTGCGGCGGAGGCGTCGGCTGCGGCTGCGGTCCAAACCGCGCGCGCACGAGCGAGCGAGCGTTCGCATTCGCTCGCGTCGCACTATCGACGACGTGCTTACGCGCCGCAGTGAGTGTGCGTTCGGCGCTGGCGACGCGACGCATCGCGGCGCATCGATGTATGAGGTTGTTTGGCGTTACAACGGCGGGACTCTACTACTGTACTAAAATGCGCTTTTTCTATTCGCTATTCTCTCGGCGACGATGCGCTCGTGTTCAATCTTGCGGCAATCCCTGTACGCGATGAACAGCGCATCGCATGCGGATTTATCATCAGGCGGTTGCCTCGTGGCGCACGCGAGAGCTTTTTCAGACTCGACTCGACACGCCGACTCGGACGGTTTCGACGTCAAACCTTGTCTTTGCATACCGCCTGCGACCACGAACACGAACACGAATGACGAGTCGGCCAATCCGTCGAATCAATCAAACCAGTGTGTAGCTATTGTCGTAAGCCGTACGGGCGGCACTCGTATCAGGCACTCGCGGAGGTGTGAGGACGACTGGTTAGTCTCGGCACGCCGCGTCTCGGCACGCGTCGTAGAGCAGTACGAACACAATCGCAATGAGCGCGGCGATGATGGTCGTGGCGAATATCGACAACGGCCAAAATAGCGCGTGTCGCAGCGGTGCGCGTTTTTCGGCGCGGGCGGCGTCTCGATGCGATTGCGTTTTCAACGGCGACTGCGCGTCGGCGTCGGCATCGGCGGCCACGTCGTCGACGTCCACGTCCCCTGTCGTGCTCATCGTCTGCGCGTCGACGTCGTCGTCGCCGAAAAGCGCGTCATACTTGCGTTTGACGTCACGACGGAAGTACTCGGTGTGCTCGAATCCTGGCCGCGGGTGAAGATGCGGTGACTTGGCGAGCATGTCGGCGCCGAAAGCTCTAAACTTCTCCAAATTTGAGAATTCCTCCAATTCCTCTAATCGAGCTATACCGCGCGCGATGCGCGCGTCGTACAACGCGCGCGCGACATTAGCGGTATGTATGGGCTTGTCTATTGTTCGCCACTCCGATGCGGTGCTTCGGGACATCTCGTGCGTCGGTGTGTGACGCGTCTCGGGGACGCGCGGCGCCGCTTCATTCAGCATCCTCTGGAAAATACGCACGCGCCGAGAATGATAAACATGAGCAATACCAAGACAATGGTGATGTAGAATGATAGCAAGACGTTTTTGTTGTAGCATTCGCGGCGGCGTATGGTGCGCGTGATGCGGCGAAAGTCTTGAGCTTGTTCGTGCAAAGCATTCGCGTGATGTTCAATGTCGGCTACAGTTTCGGCGCGCGCGAGCGCCTTGTCAATCGTGCGTTCGAGTGACTTTTGTACGACATCAGCGTCGGTGTGAAGTTGCTCGAGCGTTGGTATTTGCGGCATTGTGTGCTGGTGGCGCGGGTGCGACGCGCGCGCGCGTGAGATATGAGGTATGGATCGTATCCGAGACCATCCTCGGATGCGCTTTGCGATGATAAATTACAGCACGTCCATCGCGTGCGCTATGCCGTCGCTGGTTGCGGCGTGTCTATCTTTTGGCGTTTATTCGTGTCAATACCACTCGAGTTTGCCTCGATTTCTGTTTGATGCGAACGTTATACACAAAGTGTTTATATGGTTAGTAGGCGCGATGAAAGGCGCGAGAATTGACGAATCGGCGCGCGCGTCCCGGTGGCATCGGCAGAACGTCGATGTCTCCATCGAGTTGCACAGAATCTCAGCACTCTCGAATGTAAGATGTCCCTATCTGTTGGGTCTCCTCATATGCCACAGTGTCGCATGATTAATCGTCGCGCGGACGCAAGCGAGCGAGAGCGCTCGTTTAACATCGTACCTTTTAACGCGTCCTCTTCGCGTTGCGATTCGGCAATCGCCGCCCGCTTCGCCTCTTCGGCAGCTTCCCGCGCGAGCGCGCGTTCAGTCTTTTTCGGAATCGGGCGACGACGACCTTCATTGCTAGTTTCAATATTTTTAACCGCTGCTCTGAGCCGTTTAGCCCAATCGAGAATCGATTCCATGGATACCGACGATCCGTTGGATGAGTTTAATTCATCCCGAAACTCAACCAACTCGGCGAGCCAATGTCCAACGAGTTTCCAGATGTGACCTCGCACCGACGAGAAGGGCGCGGGGTAATCTTGACAAATCTCAATGTACTCGATGAGCAAGTCGACACCAGCGGTGCCGTCGAGCGGGATCGGCGCGAATCCATCCGTCGGCGGCGGGTAATACGGCGGGTCGCTAAACAACGCCGGATTGCTCAACAACGGTTCGGCGCTCAAGATTCCATCCGCACCAGTGGCTTCTAAACACGCCTGAGCCTCAGCAAATGAACGAACATCGCCATTTGCGAGTACAGGCACCTTCAATTCTTCTTTAATGCGTTTAATGAATGCCCTGTGTGATCGGAATGCGCGCTCACTCGGTCAGCGAAATCGCGCAGAAAATATCCTTGCTCGCGCGAAGAGAGTCGAAAAGAAAACAAAGTAAAAGAAGCAAAGCGCGCGCAACCATGATTCCTCAGTTAGTGGTGCATGTTTTTGTCGTCAAGAAGTGTTCGGAACAGATCTATGGTGTATTTTTATGTTTTATCGTCACCGGAACATGATTCGTTGCTTCGCCGCTTGCGTTTCGCCAGAAAAAAAAGCGTGAGCGTTTACGTACCAGTTTGCGCGATATTCCGAACATCGCTTCTGCTCGCGTGTGCGCCCATGTACCGCCACGAGCTGTGCACCAGCTGCTTCGACCATCTTCGCATACTTTAACGTCGTCTCCAAGTCATCAAACACGCGAATCTTAGCCGTCACGGGCACCGGAAGCTCTTCATCCAACCTTTTAATCAACGCTTCAACCGTCGGCCAATCATCCATCAAATACGCTCCATAATTCCCCCTTTTCGCAATGCGCTGCGGACATCCAAAATTAATATCAACACCATCGCAATACGGCGCAATCATCTTCGCCGCTTCGATCAACACATCCGGATCATTCGCGCAAAACTGCGCCAATAACGGCCTATCGCCCGCCGTCGTGCTAAAAATCTCCCGTCTATACTTTGCGCTCTCCATGAACAACCGCGCGTGAATCATCGGCGTGTACCCCAGCGTCGCACCATGACGACGGCATAACTCTCTAAACGCCAACTCGCTCTGATCCACCATCGGTGCGACGTGGTACTTGGGCGAGCCCATGGATTCAAAGAATGCAAACCCTTTCAGTTTCCGCGCCACGCCTGGAGGCTCGCGGTAGGCGTCACGTACGATCTCGTCGTCATCGCTCGCAGGGAACTTAAACACGCGATGGACGACGCGCGTGTGCGTCGACGATGACGTCGGTGGATCCGCGTCGGCCGCGTCGGCGGCGTCACGCGCGTGCGCCGCGGAGGACATGGATTCGTGCGCTGTGGCGGCGGCGGCGGCGAGTTCGCGACGGCGCGCGACGCCGAGCTCACGGAGACGGTCGCTGACGCAGTGAAACACGCGAGAAATACCGCGATCGGCGATAGTATGCGTCAAGCGCTGACTCACCCGCGCGCCGACGCGGGGCATGAAGTGGCGCTTGAGGTGGTTTGTGGTTTTGAGACACCCGTCGTCACCCGCGCGTCGGCGTCGACGTCGCACATCGCCTTCTGATCGACATGTGAGGCAGACCTTTGCGGGACGACAAATATGCGATTATGTGTATTCGACAGAAGACGCGTCTTGTGTTGCCTCTTGATGTGTGGGTGAATGATTACAGTTTCTAAGGTTTGCTTTTGAGAGGCGTCAATAAAAATCAATGTCAAATACGTGTCGATAATAGCATCGCCGACGACGGTTCGACGAGCAACGGCGGCGTATATACTGTGTGCGTTCATGATCGAATGCGTTGATGCAAAACGATTACGCGGCTAGGTCGATGGCGACCATTAAATCGCCAGCGGAACACGAATCGCCCTTGACGACGCCGACGTGCTTGAGCTTCCCGGTAACCGGAGACGACACGGTGGTTTCCATCTTCATCGCGCTGAGCACGACGAGGGGCTCACCAGCCTTGACATCTTGGCCCGGGACAACAAGAACTTCAACGACAGAGCCGGACATGGGGGCGCCGACTGAGCCTGGATCGAGCGGATCGCTCTTTTCGCGCACGGCGGCAACGACACCCTTGCTCGCGGTTTCAAGAATCTTCCTGTCTTGGATTTCAACAACGCGCGGGATACCATTGACTTCGAAGAATACTTCACGATTACCGCTGGGCAACAATTCACCAACAGCCTTGAGCTTGAGCGTTGAGCTCACGCCACGGTCCGTCTTGATTTCGATTTCTTCATCGATGTCGAGGCCGCTCAAAAACGCCTTGGTCGGGAGCAAACCGACCGGACCGAGCGTATCACGCTTGACGACGAATTCGTCAAAAACCTTGGGGTACAACGCCGCGGACAACGTATCTTTGTGCGTCACCGAGCGGCGCCCGGTGTGCTTCAAGGACAATTCCGATTGCAACTTTTGCAAGTCGAAATCCGGAATCGTCGCTCCCGGTCGTCCCTCCATGATGTCCTTACCCTTGACGACGCGCGAACGAAGGGGCTCGGGGAAACCACCGACGGGCTGACCTAAATAACCTTGGAAATACTCAACCACGGATGTCGGGAATGACAACGTTTCAGCGCGTTCGACAACGGATGTGGCGTCCAAGTTGTTCGCGACTAAGAACTGTGCGAAATCGCCAACCACCTTGGAGGACGGCGTCACCTTGACAATGTCGCCCAAAACCTTATTCGCAGTGGCGTAAGAATCTTTGATACGATCCCATTCGCTACCCAAACCGTTGGCGTACGCTTGGAACTTCAAGTTGGTGTACTGACCGCCAGGCATTTCGTGAATGTAAACGTCAGAGCTACCGCTCTTGATGCCACTTTCGTACGGCGAATACAAACCTCTGGTTTGCTCCCAGAACAAGTTGAGCTTTAGTACTTCTTCAATATCCATACCTGTATCGAGTTCAGTACCCGCGACGGAGTTGAGCACTGCACCAATCGCAGGTTGCGACGTTGTACCAGCCATGGCGTCCATGCACACATCGACGACATCTGCGCCCGCCGCGGCGGCGGCGAGCATCGACGCCACGCCGGTAGACGCGGTGTCGTGCGTGTGGACATGAATAGGCAGGTCTGGGAACTTTGCGCGAATGGCGGAGATCAACATCGTCGCCGCACGAGGCTTGAGCAAACCAGCCATGTCCTTGACGGCGAGAACGTCAATGCCATGATCGACGAGCTTTGTCGTGAGATCGACATAGTAATCCAACGTATATTTTGTCTTCTTTGGATCGCTCACGTCGCCGCTGTAGCAAATAGTAGCTTCAACAACACCACCGGCGTTGCGCACGGCATCTACACCAAACATGAGATTGTCGGCATAGTTGAGCGAATCAAACACGCGGAAAACGTCGACACCAGATTTTTTCGCCTGATGCACAAACGCCTGCACGACGTTGTCGGCATACGACGTGTAGCCCACCGCGTTAGCCCCGCGAAGAAGCATTTGGAATGGAATGTTCGGGACTTCTTCGCGAAGAAGCTCGAGGCGACGCCACGGGTCTTCGTGAAGGAATCGAAGAGCGACGTCAAAGGTGGCCCCGCCCCACATTTCGAGAGAGTACGCACCATCGAGCGCGCTTCGCGTGAGCGGAGACGAGCGACGCAAATCGTGCGTGCGAACACGAGTAGCGAGAAGCGACTGGTGCGCGTCACGCCACGTGGTGTCCATGATGAGCAGACCCTTGTGGTTGCGCACCGCCTTGGCGAACGCCGCCGGGCCCTCCTTGTCCAAAATAGCCTTGAAACCAGAGTTCTTGAGCTGATCCAGGGACTTCTTTGCCTCTGGCACAGGGGGCTCAACGCACGTCGGCGCTGGACCAACCGCACCGGGGTGATTGGAGCCATTCACAGCCACATCACCGAGGTAGTTGAGGAGTTTTTGAGTGTCATCGATGTATGAGTCGAGCTTGAAGAGGCTCGGTGTGCTGTCGATGAAATCAGTCGCAAAGTTTGCGCTCAAGAAAGTCTCGCTTTGCAAGACGTTCATTAAGAAGGGAATGTTCGTCTTCACACCGCGAATACGGAACTCATTAAGAGAGCGGTACATCTTTTGCACGGTCGCTTCGAAACTCTTCTCCTTGCACGTGAGTTTGACGAGAAGAGAGTCGTAGTTTGGCGACACGCGAGAACCGACGACTACTTCACCGTCGAGGCGCACACCCATGCCACCTGGTGGGCGGTACACCTCAACCTTACCAAAGTCAGGCGCAAAGTTCATGGATGGATCTTCAGTGGTGATTCTGCACTGCATGGCGAAACCCTTGAGAGTGATGTCGTCTTGCGACTTGATGCCAATGTCGGCCAAGCTTTGCCCGTCGGCGATGAGAATCTGCGACTGCACCAAGTCGATACCGGTCACTTCTTCGGTGACGGTGTGTTCGACTTGGATACGCGGGTTAACTTCCAAAAAGTAGTGACGACCCTCCTTGTCAACCATAAACTCGACGGTACCGGCGTTGCGGTAGTTGACGTGCTTGGCAAGCGCCACGGCGTCGTCGAAAAGTCGCTGACGAAGCTCCGGATCGAGATTCGGCGCCGGCGCGAGCTCGACAACTTTTTGGTGACGACGCTGCACGGAGCAATCACGCTCACCCAAGTGAACGACATTGCCGTAGGCATCAGCGAGGATTTGCACTTCGATATGTCGCGGCGCCTCGACGTAACGTTCCAAAAACATACGACCGTCGCCAAAAGCAGTCGCCGCTTCACTCGATGCGCGCTTGAACGCATCCTCGAGCTCGCTGAACTCCTTTACGACGCGCATGCCGCGACCACCACCACCCATAGCAGCCTTCAACATGATTGGCATGCCAAAAGTCTCGGCGAATTTCAACGCGTCTTGCACGTTGGACGTCGCCGAATCCGTACCAGGCACGAGTGGCAAACCAGCCTCCGTGGCTTTTCGCTTGGCGATCACTTTATCACCCATTTCCGCCAACGTTTGCGAACGCGGACCGATCATCACGATCCCTTCCTCTTCGCAACGCCGCGCAAAGTCGGCGTTTTCGCTCAAAAACCCATACCCCGGGTGAATCGCCTGCGCCCCGTTCTCCTTGGCGCACTGAATAATCGACTCATAATCCAAATACGCCGCCACCGGCGCTTTCCCAGGCCCTACCTCATACGATTCATCCGCCTTGTATCTATGCGTCGATTGTCGATCCGCCTCAGCGAACACCGCCACCGTACGCATCCCGAGCTCCGTCCCGGCGCGAAACACCCGCACCGCAATCTCCCCTCTATTCGCACACAAAATCTTCGTAAACCCGCTCTTGGCGCGTAAAATCGAATCCAACGACGGTCCACGCTGCGCATCCCCCGTCACGCTGTCATCATTCGCCACGTGCACGCGCACATCACGCGAACCCTCCGCGCGCGCCGTCCCCGCGCGCGCGTCCAACCCTCCCGCGCGCCCCGCGCGCGCGCCGTCCCCGCGCGCGCCCCCAACCCCCGCACATCCTCCCACCACGCGCGCCACGCGCGCGCGCACACCTCCACGCATCCCACGCGCGCTCTCGCGCCTCGCCGCGCGCTCCACCCCCGCGCACGCCGCGCGAGCGCGAGGCATCGCCGGGGCGATCGCCGCCATCATTCGCGTGCTCGTGTCGCTTTTTTCGCGCGCGCGCTCTGCTCTCTCTCTCCGCGCGCGGCGATGCGTGCGCACGACACAGACGCCGTTCGTCGCGCGATTCGCCTTCGTTGACGTCGATCGATCGATCACGGACGCCGTCGGCGGCGACGATATGGCGTCGATCGGCGGGCGATGATGATGCGCGAGAGGAGCCCTACGCCTAAACCCTCACCGACGCGGCGCGAACCCGCGCGGCGCGGGTCTGACCGCCAGACGCGACGCGATGGGACGCGAGGCGATGCGATGCGATGCAGTGATGGCGCACGACAAGTCAGGGCGGGGCGGCGCGGGCGAGGCATGGGGTGGACGTCGGCGGCGCGCTCGACGCGTACGCGAAGTACGCGCGTAAGTCTGTCGGCGCGACGATGTGGAATATTCAACGACTGTACTCACACAGTACGCGCTTTTCTACTATCGCATGGAGCGCACGGCGCCTATTTTCTCGAAAGTACATTCCGCCATGGCCACGGTGGAGGATTTTGATGTGATGTTGAGCCGCACGCGTACGGTGAATGGCTCGGCGGTGTCGTCGATGGAGAGAATGGTTGACGTAATCTCGAGCGGCTCGCGCGGACCGACGCGGTCGCGCACCTCGAGGGCGAGCGATTTCATCGCCACTAACGGTGGACGAGGTAAAATCGCGCGATCCATGAGGGCGATAGATGCCGCCCAATTCCCTGCGCTCGATGCCACCACGCCGTACATCGCTGGACCGATGACGCCTGGGAACTCTTCAAACGTTTCTGGAAATGAAAACTCGCTTCGCAACGCGCCCTCGTCGTCGTCGCACCTATACGTCTGTAAACCAATCTTTGCCTCTGATTCGTGCGCGCGCCCGCACGTGAAATCTATACATCCAGGATCGTACGCTTCCTGTAAACTACGTTTCGGTCGGGACGCGTCCCAGGGCGCGACGCCGGCGACGACGGCGGGATGCGTTCGCGAATTACACGGATTCACATCCACGCCGCGTCGACGAAGCGCCTCCCAATCCGACGACGACGACGACGACGACGACGGAGACGACGACGCAGCGGTAGTAAACATACGCTCACGCATGGTCTCTATCGCAGTCCGCATGGACGACCGCGACGACGACGACGCAGCATCCGCCGCGCCGCGACGATGCACCATAATCATCGCCACCGCTGGGATCCCTCTCGCCGTCGCACCGTTCGCGCCGAACGCGCCGCGCGAACCCGCGCATGACGTCGCACATGATGCGTTCGCACCGCACGTCGGCGCGCGCGCGACGAGTTCACGCGCGAAACGGCGATGCATGGAGATGATTGACTGAGATCGTCGCGCGTCAGCGTGTAACGACGTCGCGACACTTCGCGACGTCGACGACGCGTCGGCGGCAGCCGTCGACGCGACGGTGCGGGCGCGGCGACGACGCGACGACGACGGCGATGATTGCGACGGTTGACGTCGCGCGCGCGCGCGGCGTCTGGCGCGCGCGTGCGGTGCGCCACGGGCGCGCGAACGATGCGAAGCGCGTTCGCGTTCGAGTCCAGAGCGCCGCCGCCGGGGATGACGACGACGCGGACGGCGAGACGATCGCACGCGTGCGGCCGTTCGCGCTCTTCGCGCGCGTGGGCGCGGACGAGCGCGCGTGCGAGCCGTGCGCGGGGCTCGGGCGCGTGCGGTGCGCGTGCTGTCTCGGTCGCGGGCGGACGAACGCGCGCGCGTCGGATGCGTTGCCGCGCGGCGAGTGGCCGCGATGGTGCTTGGATTGTCGCGGTAGCGGCCGGGCGAATTGCGCAGAGTGTTTAGGGAGCGGGCGGTATCGCACGCCGATTGGGTTTCGGTTGGATATGATTGGCGGCGACGGGTTGCCACCGCCGCTCGAGCGACGCGAGCGAGAGCGATGAGGTTGATAATACTGTACGAGTACAAGTACTACGGTACACATGTAAATATACGTTGATACAAACGCGTTGGCGTTCTACGTCTACGACGCGCTAGGTGGTGCTTTCTAATACGGCTAAGATGCTATCGATCATGGCGACGCGGTCGAGCGCCACGGCTCGAGCGACGTCGTCGTCGTTTCGGCTCGTCTTTAAACTCGTCGGCGCAACGTCGCGTTTTAGTGCCGAAGAGTCTCGCAATAAGTAGTCCAAATCACGCTGCGCGTCATCGATCGCTCGTAACGCGTCGGCCACGGTCGGTGTCGCGTCGACGGCGTCGCGCGACGTCGGCGTCTTTTCTGCCTCTGGCTCCTCGCGCGATGGCCGATCGAACGAAAACGACCGCACCGCGCTGCCGTCGGCGCCATCGCTCGCATGCGGCGACGCAGACGCCGCGCGCACCGGCGTGCGACGCACACGCTCGACGCGCACGTCTAGTTCATCCGCGAGCGCCGCAAAGGCGCGGTTCGCGGCGTCCAACCGTTTCGCCGCGCGCGCTTCCAACGTCGCCGCGCGCGGGCGTCCCATCGCGCGGTCGCGCTCTAGCGACGCAACCGTCGCGCGCGCTGTCGCAAGCGCGTACCGCGCGCGTTCGAACGCCTCTCGTAAATCGACGTCAATCGTTGACGGCGCCGCGTCCGCCGGCGCGTCGGCAACCGGCGCCGCGACATCCTCCGCGCGCGCGTCGCCGCCCGTGTTCTCGCGTTCGTCGCGTCGCGCACCGCGCAGCGATGATGTCGATGTCAACGTCGCATCGCTGCCGTGCTTTGCGCGTTCGACGGCGACGGCGACGTCGTCGAAGCCGCGTTCATCAACAATAACGTCATCATCAACAACAACATCAAACCCATTCGTCGTCAACGTCGCTGCGCCATCGAGCGCGCGCTGGAACGCTCGCGCGCGTTCTCGAACCGACATCCGCGCCGCCGTCACGCGTTCCACGCAGCTCCGCCGCCGCGGCGTGGCGCCGGCGACGGGTCTTGGCGCCAAACGTCGCCAAGTGTCGCTTCGCTCGGCGTCACACCGCGACGTCCCGACCACGCGTCTACGTTCACGCGCGCGAAGAACACGCACATCATGGTACGCACACGACGACCTCGTCGCGCGCGTCGCGCGTGATGCTCGCGCGCACGCGCGCCACGGCGCGCCGCGCGACGATGATCATGGATGATGATTATCGATAAGATGATGATGCATCGCATCGCGACTGACGACTGACGACGCCGCGTTTGCCTTCGCCCTTGTTCGCAGGCTGATTTCGTCGGCAAACAATTCGACAAGGACACCGTCGGGGCGAAAGTGCTCGAGCAGTACGATGAAGCCGAGCAGCGTTTGTTTTACACCATCGTCATGGGCGGCGGCGGGGATGACATTCACTTTGGTATTTATCGCAACGAGGGCGACGGCGTGCGAGAATCCGGGGCGAACACGACGGAGTGGATGATGACGCAGTTGGATATGGGACGACCGATTCAAAAGGGGGACAGACTTTTGGATATCGGGAGCGGACACGGTGGCGGGTCGCACGCGCTGGCGAAACGTTTCGGCTGCAACGTGCTCGGGTATAACATTGGACCGGGGCAAAACGCGCATAATTTGGCGCGCGCGAAAGAGTTGGGTCTTGAAAACCAAGTCGATGCGGTGGTGGGGGATATTAACAAGCCTTTCCCGGCGGAATGGACGAATACGTTTGATGGGGCGTGGTCGTGCGAAGTGTTGTGCCACGCGGGCGATAAGCCGGAATTGTTCAAGGAAATCTATCGTTGCTTGAAGCCCGGGGCGTGCTTGGTATTCTCTGATATCATGGGGGCCGATGGCGCCGATGAAGCCACGTTGAAGGGATTCACCGACCGTAACGCCACCACCGTCATGGGTCGTCCTTCGTCCTACTTGAAGTGCATCAAGGACGCCGGTTTGGAATACGTCACGTGGTGGGACGGAAGCGTGCACTTGGAGACGTACTTCCGCGACATGATTAACCAAATCAACACGCACCGCGAAGAAATGCTGTCCAAGGGGCTTTCAGAACAGTATTTGGATAACTGGTTGTCATCCTTGACGGAGCGTGCCGATACCCAACGCGACCACGGAGTCTTCGCCTGGGGCGTGTTCGTCTGCCGCAAGCCGGCGGCGTGATGTCGCGATTTGATTGTTTTGTAAATTGATTTAATTCATCACTCTTTTCTTGTGTGTCGCGTCATCCTATTACATTTTAGTTTTCTTGGAAACGGACTACTGTACGTTTGGGTGGTGAGTTATTCTATAAACCTCCTTTGAACGCCGACGCAGCACTAGCGTGGCGAACGAAATCGGTGGATTGATTATTCATTTTCAAATTAGTGAAGCCACGTGCAGTGGGCATTTACATTTCACCAGGCAATAGCGTGTCAGGGAGAATAGGGCAAGCGGCGCCGTATTCTCCGATGAGATGGCCCACGCAACTCTTTTCGCTCGTGAGTTCTTCGGCGCTCTTGTCGATGCGCGTGCGCAACCAGTCGTTGAGTTCTAAACCAGGGACGATTTCGTACGACCCATCACCCTTGGAGCGGCACGGGAACGAGAACACGATGCCTTCAGGCACACCGTACGGGTTACCGTCACTCAAAACCGCGGTGGAGAACCAGTCGCCATCTTTGGTCGGGTTGACCAAATCCTTGATGGCGGCGGCGATGGACACAGCCGTGGACGCCGCGGAGGATCGTCCCCACTTCTTGATCAGCAAACCACCACGGGTTTGGATAGCCGGGGTAAAATCATTCTCGAGCCACTCGCTATCGGTGATCACATCCGTCGCCTTGGCGGAGTCAATCTTCGCGTTGACGAAATCCGGCACCTGCGTCGTGGAGTGGTTACCCCAAATGACGACGTTGGACACGGTTTCGTAGAAAACACCCGCCTTGAGCGCAAGTTGGCACTTCGCACGGTTCTCGTCGAGCTTGGTCAATGCGTGGAAGTTTCTCGGGTTCAAGTTCGGGGCGTGCGTCAAAGCGATGAGCGCGTTTGTGTTGCATGGGTTCCCGACGACGATCACCTTACAGGTCGGCTTGGCCACCTCGTTCAAAGCCTGTCCTTGTTCGACAAAAATTTGACCATTCATTTCAAGCAAATCCCCACGTTCCATGCCCGGTCCACGAGGCTTGGCACCAATCAAAAGCGCCCAATCCGCACCCGCGAAAACCTTTCTCGCGTCGATGCCGATATCCACCTCGCGCAACAGCGGAAACAAACAATCCTCAAGCTCCATCGCAACGCCCTCGAGCGCTTGCTTCGAGCGCTCCGAACCAAGCAATCGCAAAATCACCGGCTGATCTTCACCATACACCGACCCAGACGCAATCTTAAACAATAAATGATTCGAAATCTGACCCGCGGCGCCGCTCACGCAAATCGTAATCGGCTCCTTCCAGTTCGCCGGAATGCGTTTCGCATCCTACACATCGCCCATCAACCACATCACCGTCAGTCACGCACATCACACACACACGCACATCCATACGCAACGCACTCGAGACATCCCATATGCCCACGCATCGCCATCGCCCGCGCGAAACGACGCCCGCGCGTTCGCGCGGCCCTAAAACACCCGATCATCATCATCGTTCCCAACCGTTACCTCGCGCGTCTCTCCCCGCGCCCGCCCGCGCCGCGCCCGCACGCACCTTTGAAATATCATACTCCAAGCGAAACACCCCGAGCGGCGACGCCGACTCGACGTCGCCCGCGCCAGCCGGCGTGTTACGCACCGCCACGCGACGTCGCGGCGCCGCATCGACGGCGCGGCATCGTCGCGCCGCCGCCGGCGCGACCGTCGCGTGGCGCGGTCCGCGCACCGCGCGCGAAGCCGTGGCCGTCATCGTCATCGTCGTCGTCGTCGTCGTCGTCGTCAACATCGTCGTCGTGTGTGTGCGCGCGCGCGTGTGGCGTCGGCGCCGTCGATGCGGTGTGTTTCAGACATCATGCGTGAAAATGCGCATTCGTGCGCGAGTCGCGGATCGACCGCGACGCGAACGCGAGGGGCATCGCGAACGCGCGTACATCGCGTTCGATCGCCGCGCGCGACGTCGCGCGCCGACCGCGCGTCGCGCGACGGTGGCGCGTCTGTGCGTGCGCCGGTGGATACAATAGCGTGACGGATTTTGTTGTCTTGGAGTCATAATTGGTCGATGAGTCCCTATGAGAGCTACGAGCGGAAGAAAGCCGGACGACAGAACGCGACGGATGGATGATTACGTCGCGCTCGCGCGCGATGCGATCGCCCGCCGCGACGGCGAAGCGCTCGCAACGGTAGTAAACACCTCATCGCACGCATGGCGCGGCGGAGCGACGTGCGCGGCGCGCGCCGCCGCCGTGAGCTTGGGTGGCGCGACGTCGGCGCGCGAGCGCTTCAAGGTGGATGTGGAGACGGCGATCGGGGCGGTTCGCGCCGCTCGCGAACGCGGTGCGGCGCCGAGCGGGGCGTGTGCGGAGTGGGACGATGTGTTGGGTGCGTTCGTGGCGTGTGCGTCGTGCGCGAATGATGCGAGCGCGGCGGAGGATGGGTACGAGGCGCACGCGCGCGCGACGAGAGAATTCGTAAAGTGCTTCAAGAATGATGAATACGGCGCGTGGATGACGCCGGCGATATATCGCATCGTGGACGACGCGCGCATGCGTGCAGATGAGGCGGATCGAGCGTTACGCGCGAGAGGGGAGAAAGCGGCGAAATTGGCTGACGTCGGGTCGACGTTGATGTTGGTGTATCGCGCGGTGTCGCAGACGAGCGCGCCGGAGAAAAAGGCGTCGCAATTATACGTCGTGAATACGTTGTTTAGGATTTACTTCAAGTTGAACACGTTACATTTGTGTAAGAACTTGATTAACGCCGTGAATTTGCCGACGTTTTTACCGTTTGAGCAGTTTGCCAAGTCGGAAAAGGTGACGTACAACTTTTACGTCGGGCGGTTGGCGGTGTTTGAAGACGCGTACGAACGCGCGGATGAACACTTGACGTATGCGTTTGAAAAGTGTCACGCGCAAGCGACGAAGAACAAACGGTTGATATTACAATATCTGATTCCGGTGCGATTGATTTTAGGCTCGCTTCCGACGCAAAAGTTATTGTCGGCGTACGACGTGCGCGAGTTTAGCGACATCGTCGAAGCGATGCGCCGCGGAGACGCTCGCTTGCTCAACAGCGCACTAGATGACGGCGAGGCGACGTTTATCAAACAAGGGACGTATTTGATTTTAGAAAAGCTCCGCATGTCAGTGTACAGAACGCTGTTCAAGAAGGTTCACGCCATTCACGGCGAGCTTGAACCCGCCAAGGCGAATCAGCTCGCGTTGAGCAAGTTTCAAATCGCGTTGAAGTTCTGCGGCGCCGACGTGGACGTGGACGAAGTGGAGTGCATCGTAGCAAATTTGATCTTCCGCAAGTTCATTAAAGGGTACATCTCGCACAAAAACCGCGTGGTCGTGCTCTCCAAAACCGACCCGTTTCCTAGTCTCAAAACCGTCTTCGCCAACGGCGCGTAGCCACAACGCGGAAAGTTGAGTCGCGCCATTGGTTCACATGTAAATTAAAAACAGCTCAAGCATGCGTGCACATATTCATTAGTGCATCACACATCACATACACATCACACGTGCGCCACGGACGCGACGGATACCGAGCGCGCCCGACGCCGCGCTTTGCGCCTCATTCGCCGACGCGCCATGACTCGCGCAGATTTCGCCACCGCCTGCATCACCGCCGCCACTGCGGTCACCATCGCCGCCGTACCAAAGCTCATCTCCTTATGTTCCACGCACTGGCGCGCGGTCTCCGCTGTGGCGTACGCCGTCAACGTCGTCGCGGTGTCCATCCCAGGACGCATCGATGGAGAAATGCAAGAGCACGCGCGCCGTCGTAAGGCGCAGAGCGCGAACGCGAGCGCGTCGTCGCCAGCCATCCCCGAGGACAGCGAGTTCCGATCGTTGTTCACCCCCGCTGGATGGGCGTTTGCGATTTGGGGGGTGATTTATCTCGGTGAAGGATTTGGGACGGCGTTGCAAGTCGCCAACGCGGGCGACGTCGCCGAGGTTCGTGGCGTCGTTCCGTACTGGGCGTGCGCGTGCGCGTTACAAACGCTGTGGTGCGTGGCGTTTCGACCGGCGTTCCGCGCGCCTCGGCACTTTTGGCTTTCATCGGCAATCTTAATCGCCGAAGCGTGGGCGTTGGGTCGGGCGCACGCCGAGGCCCGGCGCGTCGCGGCGAGCGCGAGCGCGCTCACGTACGGCGGCGTGCTCGTCCCGCTCGCGTTGCATTTTGGTTGGATCATGTGCGCGAGTTTGGTGAACGTGAACTCGCTCGTGGCGAAGACGTGCGCGATTGATACGCAACTGGCGATGGGATTTCTGAGCGCGTTTGGCGGCGCGGCGCTCGGGGCTGGCGTAACCGTCGTCACCGGCGACCCGATCGTCAGCGCCGTCGTCGCCTGGGCGTTGGCCGCCGTCGCTTCAGATGGCGGTAAACGCACCACTGAGACACTTCCAGACGCGCCGTTACGCGCGCTCGCCAAGGCGGCGCGGTGGGGAAGTCGATTCGCGTTGTGCGCGAGCGCGTTTCGCGTCTTCGTCCCGAAGAGCGCGTAAAAGCGCGAATTCGTCGCGCCTCGGCGACGTCGTCATGCACGCCCTAGTCATTCAATTAGCATCCATAGTTCGTTGTCGTTGCTCTTGTATCGTTCACGATCGTTCACCACCACCACGTGCCAAACCACGCAGAATATTGTCCCCAAAGACGGACCGAACGGGCAAACAACCGTTTTTTTCCCAGTCGTCGTTTTCGCGTCCGCGCGCCAAACCACGAACCCACGCAGAATATTTGGTATCCATTACTTATTACAGTGTATATGTGTGTGGGTGCGTGTGTTAAATAAAAACTGCCCGCAACGCACGAGCGAACGCCAGCATGTTTCTCAAGAAACACCCTGGCTTTCGTTCGCCCGCGGCGCGCCATTCTTCGCGACTGTCGCGCAAAACTTTCGACGTCGTCGTCGTAACCGTCGTACGCGCTTATCGCCTTCTCGAGCTCGAGCGCGACGCCGACTTCTTCGCCACCGGCTTCGACACACCCTTCGATCGCGTCACAACCTTCTTCGAAGAAGATCGACCCATCGCCGGAAGCGCAAACGGAAGTTTCGGCAAACGAAGTCCCACCGCGGCCAACAACGCGCCCGTCTTGGCGTACGCCAACGCGTGGTCGACATCGAGCGCGAACAAATCACCCTCGGCATACAACTCAAGCAACGCCATGAGGTTCACAATCAAGTACACCTTGGCTCCGCGCTTCGCCGTCTTCTTATCCGCCGTCGCGAGCACGTGGACCGCAGCCGCGGCGCCGAATTGCGCCACCACGTTTGCGGTCAATTGGCTTAAAATGCTCATCGGATCCTTGACGAGCGGAATCGCGAACGCGCACATGGACAGCGCTTGGAGCTTCAACGCTTGGCGGGCAGAAACCATGACTGCGAAACGTATGTATATATGTGTGTGTGTGTGGCGTGTCGGTGAGCACGCGCGACGCAGAATGCGGCGCACGGCGTGCGCGAATGCATTGAATGCATTCGTCGCGAACGGACACCTCGATGGGGGTCGTGTCGTGTGTGGGTGCGATTGACCAATCGTGACCAGGCGTGTGTGTCCCTCATACAATCCGCGACGGGGGAACGATGGATGGCGCGTGATGGGGGTGACACGGTGACACGCATCGATCGCATTTTGGGTTGTATATGGCGCGTGTATGGTGTAGAGTATGTACAGGGGGAACGATGGATGACCTGTGATGGGGTTGAGGGGGGATGATGTATGTGATCGGACATTCGGCACGTGTGTGTGAAACGTCTGTTGGCGTTCCGTGTCGTTTGTTCCCCCGATGGTGTGACGACGACGACGACGACGACGACGACGGGGCCGCGTGCGACGATGCGGCGATGCGGGCGATGCGGGCGTTTTTTTTCTCTACTATGCTATGTATTTATTTTTCTGACGCGGTGTGTGTGTGTGTGTCGAGTCGATGTCGATGTCGATGTCGCGTGGGTGTCGGCACTGTACGACGCGCGCGGTGTGACGACGGCGTGACGCGATCGCGATCGCGACACGCGCACCGAAGCGCGCGAGGGACACCTAACCGCCGCACGCGGTGATCATGAGCGAGAACGTGCGCGTGCTCGTGCGCGTGCGCCCGCCGAACGCGCGTGAGCTCGATGGCGGGTACGCGAAATCCATTCACGCGCACAGCGACACGCAATTAAGCGTCACGCGCGCCGGATCTGCGGCGCATGCGGGGGCGCAGGGGACGACGTCGTCGTCATCGTTTGCGTATGATTACGTGTGCGATGAGACGCAGAGTCAGGAGGCGATATTTGAGCGCGTGGGGGCGCCCATCGTGGATGGCGTCGTGGAGGGGTTTCACGGGTGCGTGCTCGCGTACGGGCAAACGGGCGCGGGGAAGACGTATACGATGCAAGGGGTGGATTACGACGACGATGGGCGTGATGACGACGATGGG
>Ga0181564_10000131_pt1 | contig 56021 bp, 40 predicted proteins | sample 011ome_24_FD_134512 | JGI IMG/M metagenome (GOLD analysis project Ga0181564, IMG submission 134512) | Coastal salt marsh microbial communities from the Groves Creek Marsh, Skidaway Island, Georgia - 011513CT metaG (megahit assembly) | ecosystem: Environmental > Aquatic > Marine > Intertidal... | reverse complement strand
GATGGGGGCGATGGGGCGCCTTTCGTGCGCGCGTCGTTCGTGGGCGAGACACGTTCGCGACGAGGACGAGGACGAGGACGAGGACGAGATAATGGGGCCGACATTGACATCGACATCGACATCGACATCGACATCGACATCGACATCATCGCTCACGGCGTTGACGCTGGGACGAGCGAATGCGAAGACGAGGGAGGATTTCGATGCGCCCGTGCGCGCGGCGTCTGGGGTGTTACGGGCGCAGAAGCAGCGAGAGTATGAGTTGAGTACGGTGCGGGGTGGTGAGGATGGTGCGCACGACGTGGTGTCGGCGTTGGCGTCATTGCCGTGGGATTACGCGTTTGAGACGTACGCGAGCTGTCGGGAGATGGATGAGGCGACGCGGGACTGGTGCTTTGAGTTGACAAAGACGAATATGCGGGCGTTGTATGAGCAAACTTGGGGGTGGAATGCGATTGAGAAGAGGCGGGAGTTGAATGATGCTGGGGCGAGGTTTATTGTCGCGCGAAGTGCGTCGACGAAACAGCCCGTGGCATTCGTGCACTTTAGATTTGAACAAGAGGATGAGCACTTGGACGCGCCGGTGGGGTACATTTACGAGTTGCAGTGCGATGCGGCGCACCAGAAACGATCGTTGGGAGAAATTTTAGTGACTTTGGTGGAGAAGTTATCGAAAATATTGGGCATGGATGCCGTGATTCTCACCGTGCTCAAGGTGAACGTCTCGGCGTATGGATTTTACACCAACAAGATGAAGTATGAAATCGACGACAACTCTCCGGGAGGCGACTGCGAGTATCTCATCCTAGCCAAAAGATTCAACCCGCCGCCATCGTAGAGCGTATTCATCATAATTGTAATTGTTTTATACTACCGGTACATCTATAGTTTACTACCTACTACGCTCCGAGACGAGCGCGTTTCGACGCCGTTTCATTAGCTTCAAACTTTGCCGTCGTCTTTTTGCGAATCGTGTCGACGTCGTCATCGTCTGCAGCGCGTTCTATGATTAAGTGCCTGCCATACAAGTGCGTGCCTTTGAGTGCATCTATCGCAGCTTGAGTCTCGCGTCGAGTGTTGAACTCAACAAATGCGAAACCGCGGTGCGCGCCATCAAACTTTTTGGGTAAGCGCACTTGTTTGAGTTGACCGAACGGGTTGAAAAGTTTTTGAATATCACGCTTGGTAGCCTCAAACGCGACGTTGCGTACCATGACTTTTGTCGCGCTAAAGCCTTTTGGAATCTTCTCACCCTTCTCGTCATCACCATCGTTATTTGAACCTTGCGTACTGAGCTCAAGACGCAACGTTTTACCATCGAGCGACGACCCTTGCAAAATGTTCAAAACAGACTTTGCCGTCAAGGGTGAGTCAAACTCCACGAAACCAAAACCTCGGCTCAACATTTTCCCACCAGGACCACGATGAGTGACAATTCTTTCAGAAATCACCTTGCCAGAAATACGTTGCGCAGCGGCGAGGAAATGCGCACGCAACTTGTTCTCCGTTGTTCCAAAATCAAGCCCCTTGACAAAGATTGAAACTGCATCATCGGCAGCTGTCTTACCGCCAAGATCGCTCGCTGCATCCACTTTGGCCTTTGTCTTTGCACGCGCCTCCTTGGCTATGTCACTCGCTGCCTCTACAGCCGCCAACGCTTTAGCGCCTCGAATGTCAACCTTTGCGCTCGATCCAAAGATGTCTTCCGGAGCCCATTCAAGATAGAGTGGAACGTGTCGGTAACGCTTGTATGCTAAACCAGTAAATGCTCGACGCGCTTCTGAAGCTTCTAAGAACTCAACGACCGCAATCGTACGCGTGTCTGGCAAGATAAATCGAGAAATACCACCATACTTTTCGCAAAGTTCTCTGAGCTCATCCTCCTCGGCTTCGTATGGCAAGTTCTTCAACAACAACACGCAATTGCTCCGCTTGACTTTGCTGTTGTTTTTAGCTCCACTCGAAGCTGCAGAGTTTTCTAAAGAATCTGCATCAATACCTGCCTCTTTAAGCTGCTGCTTCGTCGTCGCAATGACTTGAGCTTCACCGAGCGCCATGCGCACCGCGAGGTCATCCGCCGCGCTTTCCAAAAGTTCAGCCTTAGTGACGCCGTAATGCGCAGCGATAGCAGCCGCAACCGTATCTTGACGCATGAACAAGGAATTCCAAGCCTTTGTGTTACCCGCATCAGCTTTTCTTTCGGCCTCGCGCTCAGCCTTGAATGCATTCTTCTTGTCCTCTGGCTCGTCAGCGTTTGCCACGTCAGCATCTCGGCCAACGCCACCCATGGTTGTCGAAAGCTGAGGTGCTCGTTTAGCTGGAAGTAAGTGAAGCAATCTTCCTTGGAAAATAGAACCATCACACGCCTCCATTGCCTTGACGCCATCTTCTGGTAACACATAAGTAACGTACGCTAAGCCTTTACTGCGACGCGTGCTCTTGTCCACGAGAATGTGCACCGCGCTAAGCTTACCAAATTTCTGGAACAATTCCGCAATCTCTTCTTCAGTAGCCGTGTAAGGTAAGTTTCTAACGAAAATGCGGCCCGTTTCCGAGAGTGCCTCCATATCTGCGGCATTTACATCCTTGGATTCTGGTTCCCCATCGGTGGCGTTTTCAGCATCCTCAGAGACGGAACTTGATCCTGAGCCAGATTTAGCATCGTCGTCATCGTCATCGCCAGAGTCGTCACCAGAATCATCTGAATCGTCATCGTCATCACTACCAGACTCGCCATCGTCATCGTCACTACCAGACTCGTCATCCTTCCAAGTGGACTGTTTTGATTTGAAGTAGTCCATATCAGACACTTTTTCGTCGTTTGCCAACTTTTCAGAATCTGACTCAACGTCATCATCCGATTCATCTTTAGAATCATCATCATCGTCGGATGATGGTGATGATGACGATGGCGCACCACCTGCGTCGTCACCGTCATCTATGTCTTGATATTCGTCGTCGCTACTTCCCGCGTCACCGCCTTCGCGTAACGCCTTTTGAGCATCACCATGCGCGGCCAGCTCGTCTTGGTTCTCGAAAAACCCATCGTTCCAGAACTTTTGTTTCGATGGCATCATGAGTTCCATGAATTCACGAAACTTGGGATCTTCCTTCATCATTTGCTCTGCTTGGTACGTCGGGTCGAACTTTTCTCGCAGCTGTTGCTTGGCCAACTTCTTCGCCTCTCTCGCACCAATCCATCGTTCTTCCTGCTCAGGCTCTGCATTCTTCGCCGCCTTCTTCGTCTCCACTTCCTTATTCGCCGAGCTTCCCTGGGAGTACTTAGACCACGGTCGCGGAATCTGCGCGCTGTGCACGCTTCGCGCGTACTGCACCTCAATCCGACTCGTGTCGATAAACGTCCTATCAAAGTACTTCAACGCCCCCGTAGCCATCGTCTCTGTCTTAAACCCAACAAACGCCATTTGTCTCGACACCCCATCCGTCGTACGCACAATCTTCACATCCGTCACCTCCCCTTGCGACGCGAAATGCTCGCGCAATCGCGCCTCGTTCACGTGCTTGGGCACATTCTTCACGCACAACCGACTCGACGGCGATGGATCGCCCTCGCCCTCGCCCTCGTGCATCGCCAGTGATGGCGGCGGCGACGACGACGACGGCGGCGGCGGCACTGACCTCATCGTCGTCATCACCCGCGCCCACGCGCGTCGCGTTTTCGAGAGCGTCGACGAACGACGACCGACGACGACGCACCGCCGCCGCCGACGCTATGTGTGATACATTGGTGGCGGGCGTGTACGCCACATGTCCGATGTCCGGCCGACCGGCCACTCGGAACGAACGAAACCGCGCGCGCCGCGCCTCGATGCGGTCTCTTTCGCACGCGCGAGCTCCTCTAGGTACGTGCGCGACGACGCGATGAAAACGATTCGTGACGGATGCGTGTGTGCGGTCCGGTCAGTCTCTGCGCGCGCGCGAGGCAGGTCGGCGCGCGCACGCGCGCTCGCGAGGGGCGACGGATGGGTGGGTGGAAGCCGTAGCCCTAATAGCGATCGCGCGCGCGCGGGGTGACGGCGCGGTGATGGTGGCGATGCGCGGTGGCGCGCGACTCGCGCGCGGTGGCGTGAGTGGGATGGTTTTGTTCTCGATGTTTCCACGCGGTGATGGTCGTGAGCGACATTCACGGGCGGGGTTCGAGGGCGATGTGTCCGTGCGCGCGGGGCGCGCGATGTGGGCGCGACGTGGTCGGTTCGGTCGACCGGATGGACGCGGTGGCGCGCGCACGAGCGGGCATTCGAGCGTGTTTGCACGTGGAAGGCGTGTGGGACGGTGTCGTGTGTCGTTCGTTGCTCGCGTGAGGTCGATGGAGACGCGTACGGGCGCGAGCGCGTCCAACGCGATGGGTCGAGCAAAGCCCTATTGGTTGGGTTCGCGCGGGGCGCGCGAATGCGAACAGTGTGACTCTTTTGTATTGCGCCCCAGAACTCGCCACTGACGACGATTTATTTTGTTTTGCGAACGAACAACAGATTGAACGATGAGACTCATCAACAAGGAAATCAGACTTGCGATCCCCGAGGGCGTGACGATCAAGGTGTGCAAGGCGCGCAAGATCACCGTCGCCGGTCCCCGCGGTGAGTTGTCTCGCGACTTCCACCATGTGCCCAAGCTCGACCTCGTGCACGACACGGAATCGAACGAAATCGTTGGCACCATGTGGTTCTCTTCGAACAAGCGCTCTGCTGCGCTCCGTACGACTATTAGCCATGTCTCGAACTTGTTCGATGGTGTCATCAAGGGTTTCCGCTACAAGATGCGCGCAGTGTACGCGCACTTCCCCGTGAACATCAACATGGAGAAGGGTGGTACCGTCGTCGAGATTCGTAACTTCCTCGGTGAGAAGCGTACCCGTGTGTGCACCATGCTTCCGGGCGTTGTGTGCAAGCGTGATGACACTGTGAAGGATCAAATCATCCTCGAGGGCAGCGACATCGACAACGTGTCGAAGTCTGCGGCGCTCATCCACATGGCGTGCTTGGTGAAAAATAAGGATATCCGTAAGTTCCTTGACGGTATCTACGTTTCGGAGAAGGGTACTATGGAGGCCGATGCTTAAGTTGGAGAGGAGACGAATAGGTGCTCAGTGTGAGCGCATTAGAACGAACTTCGTTTGTAGTATTGAACTGCAGGCGTAATCACTAAAAATCCCACGCGCACGTACGCGCACTTACACGCATACTTTTTCGCTCCCGCGCGCATTGAACGTCCATTCATTTCTTAATTCGGTGACACTCGAACCATGTGCCAAACATGCGCTTGCGGTAGTTTTTACGCTCACTCCACTGCGCGGCGCGATGGAGGCTGAAGAACCTCCATCGGAAGGCGAACCTCCACCCGATGCATTGAACGAAGAAAATGTCGATGGAGAAGCGAGTTCGCCCAAACATCCTGCCGTTCGCGTTTTCTTCTATTGTCTCAGAGCCATCCGTCGTGTGCTCCCGAAGCGACCAAAGTTGTCCCCGTTTGACGCTCAAGTACGGAGTGCGAGGAGCCTGAGGCGCTTGAAGCGGGACTTTTTGAAGTTCGACATCGACAGCTCGGGATCCATTGACGTAGGTGAACTATGTCAAGTGTTTGCCCTAGATAAACGTAGCGTATGGACGCAAAACATCTTACAATACTTTGACACCGACAACGACGGCAAAATCACTTTTGAAGAGTTTGTCACGACGCTCGGCGTCTTAGAGTTGGCGACGAAAGAGGCAAAGAAATTGGTGAAGAAGGGAGAAATCAAAAGTAGCGTAGCGTTCATTTTCGCGATAATGGATCACGACGGGAACAAAATGATAGATAGAGCCGAGTTTTCAGCGATACTTTGGGAGTATGAGAGGCGTAAAGAACGCGAATTTGGCAAGCTGAAACACATCAAGATGGAAAACTCATCCATGAATAATGCGTTGGGTGCGTATTTTCACGAAAAATACATTGCAGATCAGCGCGCTGAACGAAGAGAATTTCTGCGACAGCCGAGAACGTTGGTGAAGAGTGCCATTTTGTACCTGAGTAATCAGTGCTCGTCGCGCATGTCGTTGAAAGATTTTCAGCAAGTTTACGAGGAATTCCCCGATCTATTTTCCACTATTGCCCCAGTATACAAGAAAAAGTTCAAATTCATCATGCGTCGTTGCGCTAAACTTCTTCAAGTGCTCCAAATTGGTATCGATGATATCGACAACATGCGAAAAGAAGTCATCGAAGGCGTGATTAAAAAGCGCATAGAACGCGAACGCGAACGCGGACGATGGGATTGGGCACAAAAGCTTGGCACTAAGAGCAAAGCAGTCACTGGTGATGATAATCAGATCGTGAATGGTGGTTTAGATGAGCAGGCAATGGTTGAAATTGCTCAGATAAGTAGATTATTGAAGGGCGAAAAAGTAGTTCGACCAAACGAAGAGTCTGAATTCTTAAGCTCATTTTCGTTTCGTCGCGATGGGAGCTTTCAGCGCAAAGAATCTCGTAGAGTTCGTGGACCGCGGGCTAGTGGACGAGGACACTCAGCGACAGAAACGTTTAAAATGCGAGCACGTCAAATCTCAAGAGAGCCACCACGTTTGGCTGCTGAAGCGTTATCCGCGCTGAGTGTCTCGGCTCAAAAAGAAGTCGTGCGCCTTTTGACTCGAGAGTGCGCGGTGCGATTGATCGCACACATGGGGCAGATACAACGCGATGTCTTACTTTCATCCTTCAAACATTTAGTCGAGGACGTAGAAAAATTGAGAAAACAAATGGCTTTAGAAGTAGCAGCACTAGCAGCAGCAAATTTGGTGTATAACAATCACCATGTGTAACGATGACAATGTGTACAGTAAACCTCGGCGTTCACCTCGGACTCACTTCACAACACGACGCAATGATGACGATTGCACGCTTGGCCGTCGTGGTTCTTTCGATGACAACCGTCGTCATGGCGGATCACGATTCGGATTGGTTTCGAACGACGCCCGCTGGCAAACATGGGGCTTTGGATATCACGCGGGACATTTCAAATCAGGTCCTTGCGACGACATGTTTGCCAGATGCCTTTGTGCGAGTAAACGGCGACAATTTCGAGGTGAACGGTCAAAAGTTTATCGCTATTGGATGGAATCAATGGGAAGTACTAGAACAAGCGAGTGATGCAGGACCGCCGGCGAGACACTTGCCTCTCCCAGGACGCGAGCATATCATTCGATTATTCAACGAAGGTGTCGCCACAGGCATGAAGGTTGTTCGCTTTTGGGCGCATACAATCACAAAAGGTTACGCCGCACAGAAATCTGCTGGCGTCTGGGATGAAAGTATTCTCAAATCACTTGATTTTGTAATGGATGAGGCGCGCAAACGCGGCCTGCGTGTCATTTTAGTGCTTGCAGATAATTGGTATAGTGTCGGTGGAGTTGATCAGTACGTCGAGATGTCGCCGACCGCATCGAAACACCAAGACTTCTATACCGACGAAACTTCGCGCCGTTTGTTCATGAACATGATCAATACGATCACAAATCGTCGAAACTCTATCAACGGTCGTCGCTACGGTGACGATCCTACTATCATGGCGTACAATCTTGTGAACGAGGCGCGTTGCCAAGGATGCCAGCCTCAGATTATCGGCCAATGGGTGAATGACATGTGTACATTCCTCAAGAAGCGCGCACCGAATACCCTCGTGGGTCTGGGCTACGAAGGATTTTTCGACTCGAGTGATTCAGAAGAGGAGCGCGCGCTCAATCCTGGCGTCGGCGGCTCGACGTGGGCTGCTGAAGAAGGACAAAGTTGGGCCCGTCACTCTAAGTTGAAATGCATTGACTTTGCATCTATTCACGTTTGGCCCGACAATTGGCAGCCAAAAACTGTGACATTCATGCGACAGTACATTCAATCGCACATCGATATGGCGGCTCGATCGTTCAACAAACCATTCTTGCTAGAGGAATTCGGCAAGATTGTCGAAGACAGGTCGACGTTTAGCGAACGTAACAAGTACTTTGCCGCCGCGTTTGATCTAGCCGAGCAGAACGCGCGTCAAGGAAAGCTCGCGGGCTCTCTTTTCTGGCATTGGTACGACAGAGGCGTCGGTTTGACATCAAAGTACGGCATTCACTCCGACGATTCCACCTGGTCTCTCGTCACAAAGCATGTCGATGCGATGAATGCGATTACCCGAGCGCGCCAGTCGTGCTCGGTGAAATAAAACCTTCATCCGCGCACCGCGACGCACTGCCACGCGGAATTTTCCTTGAGTTCTGACGAGTCTTTCTCGCTATCGATGTAATCAGATCTATCGAATCCAAGATCCCTCACCTCGGTCGATTGCGAGGGATTCATCTCCGCTTGCCACACCCATTTGATTTTGTCGTCAAACTCGCTCAAACTCGAACGCATCGCGTCCTCGTCGCTCTCAGCCTCAAGGAGCGTATACGACGTCACAATGAGCGGTGTGCGTTCATCAATAACGACACGTTCAACTGTAGGAGCCCAATCACTCGGATCATATCCCCACACTCCGGCATTAAACGCAAACGCCACATCTGGAGCCTCCTCCAAAGTCGGCGGCGCCTCGTCGTGATACAATCCTGTACGATATTCCACGCGTAACGCCGCTCGACTGGGAACATCCGACGACAACGACGACAACGAAGACGAAGACATCCTATCACGCACGTCATACGCCACATTCAAATCCACACCATTATCCACCTTGACGTTTGGCCCGACGCACAACACCGACACCGTCTCCACGCCCGCGCGCCACGCCGCCTCTCGTACACCCACAAACGCCCGCGCCGTCGCCCGTGGATTCGTCCCTTCATGCCTATCCGCACCTAAACACAACACTCGTATCGTCCCCCGCGCATCCACGCTCGCGCCCGGCGCCGCGTCGTGCGCGCGAGCCACCGTCTCGAGCGTCCCCAACCGTCTGAGCGCGTGCACCATCGTGCGGTCGCGCGTCGCCTCCCCGTGCGCATCCATGCCCATCGTCCCGCGAACGCGCGCGCGCGCTCGCAATACATACAATAAAACCCCTCCCTCGCCGCGCTCTCGTCGTCGCCCGCGACCGTCGACCGCGATCGACTCGACGGCGCGCGCGCTGGACTGTGGCGGCCGCCCCGAATCGTCACACACACACAATGTCGCCAATCGTGACCAGGCACGATAAACCCCACCCCACGCCTGCGTGCGCCGGACACATCGATCGATGCACAGTTGCGATCGCGAAAGCGCTCGAGTGCTTTCGCGCCATCGATCGCGCGTCGATCGCGCGTCGATCGCGCGTCGATCGCGCGTCGAGGTTGAGGATGTGGTCGAATGCGCGCGCGCGTCAGCGCGCGACGCGAACGCGAACGACAATCTCTTCGCACGCGCACCAGCGCGTTCGCGTTCGCGGACGAGGATATAAGGATATATATACCCCCCGCGTACCATCGCATCGCGCGCGAGTCGACGGACGACGCGTACAGGACGCGATTCGAACGATTGCACGGCGCGCGATTATACACGTCGCGCTAACCGCACGGGTGGGGTGAACCTACGACGTTGGGCGTGGCTTGGACGTTCGCGCACGTGCGTGTGTGGTGAACAATGGCGACGAATGGGGAGAAACGCGCGGAGATTTATACGTATGAAGCGCCGTGGATGATTTATGCGGCGAATTGGAGTGTACGTGAAACGACAAAGCGATTGGATGGATTGGACGCGCGCGCGACGGCGAGCGACGGCGCGGATCGAGCGCGATTGGAATATTCCATTCGTCGCGCCGTGCATGTGACAATGTGTGATGAATGTCGACTGACGAGGTTGTGTTTGTGTGTTTTTGTGATCATGCATAGGTGCGACAAGATAAACCGTATCGATTAGCGTGCGGGAGTTTCGTGGAGGAGTACTCCAACTCGGTGCGAATCGTGACTTTGGACGAGGAAACGGGGACTTTTCCAGAAGAGTCGCAAAGCTCGTTCACGCATCCGTATCCATGCACGAAGATTTTATTCATCCCGGACAAAGAATGCACAAAAGAGGATTTGTTGGCGACGACTGGGGATTACTTGAGAATCTGGCAAGTGCAGGAAGATAACTCGGTGGAGATGAAGTCGCTGTTGAATAACAACAAGAATAGCGAGTTTTGCGCACCATTGACGAGCTTTGACTGGAATGAGACGAAACTTCAGCGTGTTGGTACGTCATCAATCGATACAACGTGTACAATTTGGGACATTGAACGCGAGTGCGTGGACACGCAGCTCATCGCGCACGACAAGGAGGTGTATGATATTGCTTGGGGTGGACCCGAGGTCTTCGCGAGCGTGAGCGCCGACGGCAGCGTGCGTGTATTTGATTTGAGAGATAAGGATCACAGTACAATCATCTATGAAAGTCAAACTCCAGACACGCCTTTATTACGTTTGGGTTGGAATAAGCAAGATCCGAGGTACATGGCAACTATTTGTATGGATAGTCCCGTCATCGTTCTCGATATTCGATTCCCGACGCTTCCAGTTGCTGAACTTCATTCGCACCGAGCGAGCGTGAACACTTTAGCCTGGGCCCCGCACAGCTCGAGTCACATGTGCACGGCTGGTGATGACAGTCAAGCCTTGATTTGGGACCTGTCCACGATGAATCAACCACCAGAAGGTGGCTTGGATCCAATCTTGGCGTACTCAGCTGGAGCAGAAATCAACCAGCTTCAATGGAGTGCTTCGCAGCCTGACTGGATTGCGATTGCTTTCCGCAATAGCTTACAAATTTTGCGCGTTTAAAGCCGTTTTGGCTCTGATGAGAGAAATGACGTGGCTTCGGCATGTATGGGAGGAAAGATTTTTTATTCCCAAGCGAAACAAAGACGCCGTCATGCCGAACGAAAAACGAATGTACATCAAAACACCCACTGCCTACACACACTTCAATAATTACGCAGAAAATTTTAGATAAAATATACTTCCTCCATCTCATCATCGCTTACATTCCTGCAGAATGTCGGCGCGACTACTTCTATTGCGAGTAGAGTTCAGGAATCTGAAAACAGTGCCGTCTGTCGGTATTCTCCGCCAGTCGCCGCCTGCCTCCGTCATGTGCGATCCCTCAACGTCAGAGACCGCCAACACGATGAAGTGCAATCATGTGTGTATGGGGACGTCGACGAATGTCGCAGGGTGTCTCTTGAATGCTGTAGCGCGCGCTGTCGTGCATCAATCGAGCGTACTGAGCACCGACGCAAGTCGACTGAAGCTTTCAAAGGACCTCTCAAAAGAGCTCGAGAGCAAGCTGTGCGAAGTTGACACGAGCAACCCTCGTACGCTCCAAGATTTATCACTTAGAATAGAGCAGTTTGCGACGTCGAAGAGGGGCGTGATGTCTGGGCTTTTAGGCAACACGAAGGATGCCGTCTCCAAGATGGAGAACGCTCTAGTTAATTCCAACGCCTGGGCGGAGAGCGAACGAAACAGATTAGCTGTTAAACTCGTTGAATTGTATGATTCTGATTTCCAAGCCCATTGCTCGAAGGAGTGCGCGAACGAGGACGAGCTGTTCGAGCATAAGATGGAGTGCAGGTTCCTTCCAGTGAGCTGTGAGAATGAAGGGTGTCCCGAGTCTTTCGCGCTACACCTACGTGACAAACATGACTCCCACTGTTCTTTCAAGCTTGTGCCTTGCACGCTAAATTGCAATCAAATCGTGATGCGCAGAGAAATGTGCGCGCATCAAGTTGGCACCTGTTCGATGAAGCTGATGAAATGCCCATATTTCGATTTAGGATGCATTGATCCTATTTGTAAAGGTGTATTACACCAACACGTGACGACGAACGCAGATAGTCACTTGAAAATGCTCTGGGCGGAAGAAGCTAAAGTGAAATCGCGAGTTTTAGAACTTGAACGGTGGTCAGCGGCACTGGCAGAAGACGACGACAAACGCCGCGCAGGTCTCAAGGCGATGAACACCGGCATCTCCATGCTCGAAACCAAGCACTTAGATTTAGAAAAGGAGCAAACGCTTGCGAAACAGGGTCATCAGAAGGTTGAAACGCGAGTGCGTGGTCTAGAAGCTACGGTTAAAGCACAACAAAGTGAAATTGCGGCTTTGAACAGCAAAGTCGCTGGTTTGCTCAAATCTTTTGCGCAAATCGCCAAGCAGTAGTGCCACTGCTCATGTGCATACCAATATTTTCATTCGTTATCTTTCCTTGCGATTTACGAGCGTTTCGCCTAAATCTCTTCATAGAGACGTCATATTCTGATCGCCTTCTAACTTGTTCATGAGTCGCGGCAGCGGCGCGCGTTTTAAAAAATAAGGCACCAACGCAACTGGCCGCACTTTAACGCGCGCGGTGCGGCGTCAAAAGTCAACCCTCGTACGCACAGCGCGCATAGCATAGCGAATACCATCACAACGTGCCTCGACGTCGCGAACGATGTCCACCGTGCTCATCTGCACCGGGTTCAATGTTCGCGAAACGGTACGTTTGAATCTCTAGTCGCCTCTTGAACCTCGACTGACGACGACTTCTCATTGATACGCAGGATGAAATCGCCCAGCTAGCATCATCCTTAAATATTACGTTCGAGCAACACTGGACGGGGGCGGAGCACTTCGATGTGTGCGTGGCGGCGATGACAATGTCCGCCAAGTACGAGTTTTCTCGAAACATGCGTAAACCAGTAGTCAGCGTGCAGTGGTTGAAGGATAGCGCCAAGGCGAAGAAGTTAGCACCTATGGATAGATATAAAGTGTTGCCGTTGACGGGTTGTGTGGTGAGCTTGACAGGCTACACGAGCTTGCAGATAAGGAAGAAGATTGAGGAGAGCGTGAGTAGGATTGGTGGTATTTTCATGGGAGACTTGGTGGAGAAGAAGACGACGCACTTGATTGCGGCATCGAAAGACAGTTTGAAATACAAACATGCCAAGGAGTGGGGAACAGTAAAAATTGTTACTGATAGGTGGTTGGATGAGTGTGAGCGATCCGGTGAGAGATTAGATGAGGCACGTTTTGAGTTGGTGGACGTGCCCCCACCCGAGGTGCAAAAACAGGCAAAGTGGGTTCCTCCGCCGGTAGCAGAAGATCATACGCCTTGGGATTCGCATTATCTGTTTGGTTGTCGAATTTATCTTGTTGGATTTGAGTCGCCGCGTGAACAGCAGTATTCCTGCGCAATTGTGAAACACGTACGCCTGGGTGCAGCGATTACCACGAAGGATTTCCGAAAGGCAACGCACATAGTTATGAGTAGATTCGTCACTCCTTGGCAAATGAATGAAGTTAAGATGGCAAAGGAGAGGTGTGTTTTGTCTGATTGGCTCGGAGAATGCACAAAGAAAAAAGCATGTCTACCGATAGAGGATTATTTAGTGTCTGACGAAGCTTGGGCGAGATGCAAGAATTTGATTACGCGCAGCGATTCAGGGGCGCTTTCAAGTAATCCTACTGAATCAGCTGGTGGAGTGGGTGATGACCAAGCTCAGCAGCGTACAAGTCGTTTAAAACCAACGTTACCAGTGCAAACGGTCGATGTAAGATCACCTCCAAAGGTTGTGCCTCGAGCGCAAAATCCTCTCACTCGAGAAGTGCTCGCGCAGACACATGTGTCAAATGTGCCAGAGACGTTTTTCCACACAGCAACTGAGTTACCAGCGACGGAAGCACTTGCTGTCGACAGGCAGGATGAATCGGGCGAAGCTGCTCGTATTTTCACGCCGTTTGTTGACGTTCGAATTGCCTTGTCGGCACTTTTGTGCGAGGATGAAGCTTCAGTTTCACGTGAATACATAAGTGAAGGAGGCGGGCAAGTCATTGATTCACGCAGCGGACGAGAGTTTATCACGGCAAACTATGTTGTATGTCCAGCAGCGCCGGATGCAAAGGAACGTCATGAGCTCGAACGAATGAAACAAGTCGAAACGACATACGTAACTTGCTTTTGGTTGGAGCAATGCGTCAAAGCTGGAGAAATTCTACCAGCGACTGATTCTTTGGCGTACCAACCACTGCCGTGTACGGTGTCGAATAAAACCTTGGCCGAAGCATGTGTGAGTACTTCGTCGTACGATGAAATGACAAAGAAATCGCTCAAGTTCCTTTGTGTGCTGCTTGGTGCAAAATACTCTGATCGGTTGGCGAGAACCAAGAACACGCATTTAGTCGTACCCACGGCGGATGGCGCAAAGTATGAAGCGGCAAAAAAGTGGGGCCTGAAGGTTGTCACGGCAGAGTGGCTCTATGCGTGCGTCAAGTCTGGTTCACATGTGGACGAATCAACGTTCGAGCCAGGCGGAGAAATCGCGCCAAAAGCAGATACATCTAAGCACGTGACGCAAGAGAAAACGCGCGACAGCGTCGACGGTTCTGATGATGCACCCGCGGATGACTCCACCAAAACGCCAGGTATTCAGCGGAAAGACTTGGTGATGGGTAAAGATTTGTCAGGCTTACTTCAAACGTCTCCATCTCCTATGGCTGCTTCTGGCTCAAAGTTTAGCACGCCTCACAGGAGGGCGACGCCGAACATGGACGGCAAGGTCAGCAAGTCTAGCGGCTCGCGTGGACGAACGCCACTGTCGCGCTCGTCATCGGGTATCACTCCAAAATTAAAGCGCCAGAAAAGCGATATTATGAAGGATAACGCCGATTGCGTAGCTGATTTGGTGCAAGACTTAGCAGATGATATGGATGTGGACAAAGACGACCACCTTCCAATTCCAGATCAGTTTCCAACGCCTGGCAAAAGCAAGATGAAGAGACAAGTCAACAAGCCCATAGTGCACTTGTCGAGCATGCAAATGTCTCAATTAGAAAATAATGAAACTCAGGTGGGATACGCAGATTTGAAGGCGGCGAACTCCCCAAAAAGAAGCGCTCGACCAGATGGAGCAGACAAGCTCAATACGTTGTTCGCAGTGTCTAAACATACGACACATCCAAGCGGTCCTAGTAGGATTCAAGCCGACGAATGGGCATAAATAGAAATCATAGAATTTATTAGAACGCGTGATGATAAACATCGTTATAGCAGAAATTTCTCAAGTCACCGCTGTCGAGCAGTCCTCATAACTAGCATCGCAGACTTGCCCATGTTGTCGTCTACCCTTCGTGCGCTTGGGGAGACGGTCGCCCCAGCGCGAAGGACACTTACCAGTCGTAGGCCCGTAAGTGCAATCAATAGTGCTGCACCAGGCGTGTATCGGACACCGTGTGAGCCCGCAACAGTGGATACAGAGGTGAAAAGGAGTCGCTTTGTTGCAACGTGCGCGCCGTGCACTTCTGCTGACGACGCTCTGGCATTCGTGCGTGCCAATGCGGACTTGAGTGCTTCTCATAACTGTTGGGCGTTTCGCACGGGCGAAAGCGTCTATAGGTTTAGCGACGACGGCGAACCAGGAGGTTCGGCTGGTCAGCCCATCATGAACGCGGTGAACGCGTCTGGCTTGGATTTTGTAGTGTGCGTCGTAACTCGCTATTACGGAGGCACTCAGCTCGGTGTCGGTGGTCTCATTCGGGCGTATGGAGGAGCCGCGCAGCTCGCTTTAGAGAAGGCTGCGGACACGGCGGTGGAGGTGACGCCGAAGGTTGACGTTGTCATCTGCGTTGCAAGTGCGGATTTAGGCGGCGTGTACTTAGCATTAGATGAATTCAAGGCGATTAAAATCGACGAGGAATATAGTGATGACGGCACGGTACACATTCAAGTGGAAGTCGAACTTGCATCGGTGAATAATTTAAAGAACCGTGTACAAAACGCTACGTCTGGCAGAGCAGATTTCAAGTGGTGGCCGCCAGTGGAGTAAAGCCAGGACCTAGAAATACGCGTTGTCATTAAATAATTAGCTACCGGTACACTATACTACGGCATGTATGAATCGATGGTGTCAATCCCATTCAATCTCCCAAGGATGGACAGGTCTCGTCAGCGGTATGACTGACTTTTTCTCCACGTCTCGTCGCATAGCCTTTCGCATGTCAAACCCATCTTCCTCACCAGAGTAATAATTCAGCACCCTACGATATACTGAATATCCAAACTTCTCATACATGCCAATTGCCACCGCATTCGACACACGCACGAACAAATCTACAAAATACCCATCATGCGTGAGCTCAGTCACCTCCTCCAACTCGTGCATCAGCATCTTTGCCAAACCTTGTCGACGATAGTTCGGCGCCACCGTCACCGCAGTGACGTGTCCGTGCCACAGCTCATTTTTGCCTTCACATTTACCCATGACGTACCCGATTACATCGCTCTCCGTCGCTGTCGCCGCGCTAAAGTACTCTGGCCATGTGGCGAGGTATTGCAAGTAAAATGCCAACCCGTACGTTTCCGTGAGTGCGTCGACGTTGACGTCGTTATACGCGAGTAAATCGTTACACTTGAACGCGCGTACAGTCGTCATCGCGGCTCAGTCACCGCCCCGTCGCGGTGGTATGCGCTCTAAGCGACGCCTTGTGTGGTTTATACCAGGCTCGGTGTACTTTTTCGTTTGTCAAGTGAAACTGTCGTCAGACGTCGACGCGACAGTGCGCACGGCCGTACTGGCGATGTCGTCAAAGAAAACCCTCTCCATACGCGATGATTCGCAGGCGTTGAAATCGACGTTAGAATTTTTGAGACGACACGAGCTTAATGCGAGTGAAACGGCACTGGTGGAGGAGTTGAGCGCGTGCCTGGGAGAAGGTGGTCGTGTTGACTACGGCAACGATGAAAGCGCGGGTAATCATGGGAACAGTGATGTATTCGAGGATGTTTTAAACGTCTCCGATATCGCTGACGACGAGGATGATGATGACGAAGACGATGTGGACAACGATGAGGATGGAGGTTGGGAAGCGTCAACTCTCACAAGGTTGATGAGCGTCAACTTGAATGGTCAAGCGATGACAGCTATTATACCGCAGGATGATAGTGAAGACGTAAGTAGGAGGGCGATATCGAGCATTGCACCGTACGATATTCCAACCGGAGTGACGCATGAGGAAGTTTTGGCATACTGGCGCCGCGAAGGGGCGGCGGCGTGCGAGTATGAGGACCCGGAGGACGAAGGGTTTCATCGCGCATCGATCGCGAGGCACGATGTGCAAAAGTATATTGTGGATTCGTTTCAAACTACCGAAGATTTGAAGATTGAAGAAGATCGCAATGCAACGTCACTAGCAGCTGAACACGCAGACGGGAACGTACGCTTTTCACCTGAAACAAAGTCAGGAACAGTCGATGGGGCCAGCGACGCAGAAAAATCCAAATGCGTGCGTGTTTTAGATCGAGGAGGAAGTTTTAGTTTTGCAGATGTCAGTGCGAGCGCACCACCGGAGGATGGTGTTGAGACACCTATACCTGCCGGTTGGGTTGAGAGGAGCCGCGAAACATTTGAAACGTTTGATTTGAAAGTGTATCATCGACCAAAGCGAACGGGATTTGAGAATTCAAAAGACTTTGCAATGAAGTATGGAGACATTGTGGCCAATCGTTACAGAATTGTCGAGGGCATCGGGAAAGCGGCGTTTAGTAAAACTGTTCGAGCGCAAGACTTGCAGACAGATACGCCAGTTTGTTTGAAGATTGTCAAAAATAACAAGGATTACATGGATCAAGGGCTTGACGAAATCAAACTACTCAAGCTTATGAATGATAAGGATCCCAATGATGAACATGGAATTCTTCGAATGCTTGACTACTTTTATTTTAAAGAGCACTTGTTCATCGTCAGCGAATTGTTGCGAGCGAACCTCTATGAGTTTCAAAAATACGACATGGAAACTTCCGATGTGTCTTATTTTTCGCTCGAACGCATTCAGTCTGTCGCCAAGCAGGTGTTAAAGTCGCTCAAATTCATGCATGACTTGAATTTGATTCACTGCGACTTGAAACCAGAAAATGTGTTGATGCGCTCCTATGCCGACTGCACAGTCAAGGTGATAGATTTTGGTAGTTCATGTTTTACGACCGATCAAATGAGTAGCTATGCTCAATCTAGAGCATATCGAGCTCCGGAAGTAATTATTGGTGCAAAGTATTCGCAAAAAGCTGACATTTGGTCGCTTGGGTGCATTCTTGCTGAGTTATACACTGGGCAAGTTTTGTTTAGAAATTCATCGGTGCCAACGCTTTTGGCACGAATGGTGAGTATCAGAGGTCCGTTTGATCCAAGATTACTCTGTAGTGGCACACAAAGTCACAAATTTTTCACCAGAGAAGGATTCTTGTATGAAACTGAGGAAATGAGTGGAAGCGTCGTAGTATTACGTCCAAAGCGGACGTGCTTGCAAAAGAGAATTGGCGCTAATGACGAAGACTTTATCGACTTTCTCGAAAAGTTGCTCGCTACTAACCCAGCTTGTCGACTTAGTGCTGGTGAAGCTCTTGAACATCCGTGGATGAACAAGAGTTTGAGTGATGTAGTAGCGCACAAGGCGGCTGAAAAGTCGCTCGTTGATGCGCTGTGATTGTCGCTCGAATGCTTAGTTGTAGCTTTATGTAACAAATGTCCTATTCTAATAATCATCACGTCGCCTATCGTACTTGTCATACTTGTCATACTTATCGTACTTGTCGTACTTGTCGTACTTGTCATACTTATCGTACTTGTCATACTTGTCGTTTTTGTATGGTTTGTATTTATCAACGCCAGCTGACCGGCCACCACCGTCTCGGCCACGGTCTCGTGAGTGATCTCTATCTCTCGAGCGATCTCGTTTATCATAATCTCGCCCTCTATGCCTATCATCGTCTCGACCGCGACCTCTATCGCGATCTCGATCATGCGTTTCCCGCCGTCCGACTTTCATGGACAACGCCGCCTTCACCGATTGAGGGCGACCGCTCCCGTCGTTGTGGCGCCTGCTTCCCCCTTGCCCACCGCATCCGAGTGCCTTATCAGAAAATCCAAGTTCTACGATGCGATCGACTAATTTCCTACGCGCCACCTCGGGAATCCGCGGAAATATTGTCTCAAAGTAGTGCTGGTCCAAAACCAAGTCGCGCACGAAGGCGCCCATCGTCACCTCCTTCCCTCCAGGCGACGGCGCAAACTTTTCGACATCGCCAAAATACGGTTCGAACACGTGCAACAACTCCTTACCATCCATCACATATCGACAGTATAAAAATCCGATCACGCGTATATACGGAGAGTCCCGGTGTCGCAGCAAGTGCGCAATTTGCTTCTCATCCAATCCCATCTCACACAGCCTAAACAGCAAACAAAACCCCGTCGACGCCCCTCTGGCGTTCCTCGAACTCATCCAAGGCTCGGCGTGATCCACTAAATCATATATCTCATCCACGAGCAGCATAAAATCCTGTTCGTTTGCAATCTTTCGATAGTACTCCGAATTCACGATGTTCGCTCGCAGCACCGTCTCCACGCCGTGCGTTTTCCCACTCGTCGCGCTCGGCGTCGCGAACGGGGTCCATATCGGTCGTCCATGATTATCTACATCACTCGGCATCGTTGCTTTTCGAACGTTCGCGTCGTCGCGTCGCGCTGTGACGCGACTGAACAACAGCGCGCCGAGCGCACCCAGTCGAGCGCGCGGCCCGTCGCCTTCGTCAGCCTTCCGCCCGTCCGCCGCCAGGGCTGCTGGTTTTATCCACAGCGCGCGCGGTGTCGGCAGCGTGCGACGCGCGAGTTTGATCACGAGCGAGACGCGCACGCACTAAAAAGAGCGAAGAAGCGAGACGTCTGCGCATCGTCGTCGCGCGTAGACATCATGGCGGACGCGGGCGCGAACAAGAACACCGCGCGCCGGGACACGCTGCTCGAGCTCCAACGCATCGCGCAAGAGAAATGGCACACGGAGAAGACGTTTGAGGTTGATGCACCGAGTGCGGGTGATGGTGCCAAGCAAGAAAAGTTCTTTGGAAACTTTCCATATCCGTACATGAATGGTTTGTTGCACTTGGGGCACGCGTTCTCGTTGTCAAAGCTTGAGTTTGCGAGCGCGTACCACAGGTTGAAGGGCGATCAGACGCTTTTTCCGTTTGCGTTTCACTGTACGGGGATGCCCATCAAGGCATGCGCGGATAAGATTAAGAATGAAATTGCGGCGTATGGCAACCCGCCAAAGTTTCCGGATGCGGCAGAGATGGAAGCGGCTGCAGAAGCCAAGGCGGCAGCTGAGGCGGCAAACGCCGGTCCGGCTGATCCGACAAAGTTTGTCGCCAAGAAATCAAAGGCGACGGCTAAGAAGGGTACTCAATCTACCCAATGGGGTATCATGCAAGCGAGCGGAATTGCGGATGAAGAGATTCCCAACTTTGCTGAGTCTATGCACTGGTTGAATTATTTCCCTCCGCTAGCCAAGCGGGACGTTATTTCAATGGGTTGCCAAGTTGACTGGCGCCGTTCTTTCATTACCACTGATGCCAACCCGTTCTATGATGCGTTTGTTCGCTGGCAATTCAACACTTTGAAGAAGATTGGCAAGATTGTTAAGGCGAAACGCTATGCAGTTTACTCTCCCATCGATGGGCAGCCTTGCGCTGACCACGACAGAGCATCTGGTGAAGGCGTCGGCCCGCAAGAATACTTGCTCATTAAAATGGCAGTGTACGACGAGTGCCTCACTGGTGAACTCGAATCGTTGGCTGGTAAGCAAGTGTTCTTGGCTGCTGCGACTTTGCGCCCGGAAACTATGTACGGCCAAACTAACTGCTGGATTTTACCGGATGGCGATTATGGCGCTTACGAGCTCGCCAACGGCGAGGTGCTCGTGATGTGCGAACGCGCGGCGTTGAACTTGTCTTACCAAGAAAAGTTTGAAGAAGAAGGCAAGCCAAAATGTTTGCTGACTTTCAAGGGCCAAGCATTGATTGGTTGCGCGGTGAAGTCTCCGCGAGCTGTGCTTGAAAAGATTTACTGCTTGCCGATGATGACCATCTTGATGAACAAGGGTACTGGCGTCGTGACCTCCGTGCCGTCTGACTCTCCGGATGATTTCATGGCGCTCAGTGATTTGAAGGCTAAGCCCGCGCTTCGTGAGAAATTTGGTGTCAAGGATGAATGGGTGATGCCGTTTGAAGTTGTACCCTGCGTCCACATTCCAGAATTTGGTGACGCGTGCGCGCCCATTGTTTGCGCTGAATTGAAGATTCAATCGCAAAACGACCGCGTCAAGCTTGACGAGGCGAAGCACAGAACTTATTTGAAAGGTTTCACAGATGGCGTCATGCTCGTTGGTAACCACAAGGGTGAGCCGGTCAAGGTGGCAAAGCCTTTGATCAAGGAAGAGATGATTGCTGAAAATACTGGCTTGGTGTACTCTGAACCGGAACGTACCGTAATGTCTCGTTCTGGTGGTGAATGCGTTGTCGCGCTCACCGATCAGTGGTATCTCGAGTACGGTGAAGATGAATGGAGACGCAAGGCGGAGAAGTGCCTTGAGAACATGAACTGCTATCATGATGAGGCGCGTAACTCATTTGCGCACACTCTTGATTGGTTGCGCCAGTGGGCGTGCAGTCGTTCTTTCGGTTTGGGTACGCGAATGCCTTGGGATGATCAATTTTTAATTGAATCTCTGTCGGATTCCACCATTTACATGGCGTACTACACCGTTGCGCACTTGTTGCAAGGAGGTGACATGTTTGGTGAGGCGCGCCCTTCTGTCGACCCGAGTAAGCTTACGGATGAAGTATGGGACGCCGTGTTCTTGGGAACGGAAAAGCCTTCGGAAGACGCGTTTCCCCGCGAATTATTGGATCGCATGATCAATGAGTTTAACTTTTGGTATCCTTTCGATCTCCGTGTCTCTGGTAAGGATTTGATTCAGAACCACTTGACTTTCTCCATTTACAATCACACTGCGATTTGGGAAGATGAAAACATGTGGCCGCGTGCGTTTAGAACCAATGGTCACTTGCTTTTAAACAACGAAAAGATGAGCAAGTCTACTGGGAACTTCAAAACGCTCAAACAAGCTATTGAGGAGTTCAGTGCTGACGCGATGCGTTTCACGTTGGCTGACGCGGGTGACACTGTTGAAGATGCCAACTATGTCGACGAAACGGCAAATGCCGCCATCTTGCGCTTAACGAAGGAGTTGGCTTGGTTTGAAGAACAAGTGGCCGATATTGAAGCTGGCAACTTACGCGCCGACGCGCCTACCCGGTTCATTGACCGCGTTTTTGCCAACGCCATGAATATGGCGATTGAAGAAACTGAAAAGAACTATGAAAACATGATGTTCCGCGAAGCGCTCAAGTCTGGCTTTTACGACTTGCAAGCGGCGCGCGATGCGTATCGCTTGATGTCTGCTGAAGATGGCGGCATGCAAGTGGATCTCATTAAGCGATTCATGGAAATTCAAACACTTTTGCTCGCCCCAATTTGCCCGCACACGTGCGAGCACATCTACGGTAATATTCTTAAGAAATCCGGTACTGTCACAAAGGCTGGCTTCCCCAAGGGAGAGGCACCCGACGTCGCTCTTACGGCTGCGAACAAGTATCTCAACGATACCATTACCAACATGCGTAAGGGGATCGCGAAGTGCACTGCGCCGCCAAAGAAGGGACCGAAGCCGCCACCAAAGCATGCCACGAAGGCGACTATTGTCGTTGCCAGCGAGTTCATTGGCTGGAGAGCTGTGTGCCTTGGCATCTTAGCAGAATCGTACGACGCCAAGACTGGTGAATTTCCCCCAGTGACGGATATTCTCGAAAAAGTCAAGACCAGTGAGCTCTCGGGCGACGCTAACTTCAAAAACGTCATGAAAATGGTCATGCCGTTCATCAGATTTAAGATGGATGAGGCAAAGACCGCTGGGGCATCTGCATTGGACACGAAGATCATTTTTGACGAAATGGGTGTTTTGACGGACAACATTGACTTTATCAAGCGTGCTCTTGCCATTCCGGAGATCACGCTTTGCTTCACGACGGATCCGGAGGCAGGTAGCAAGGCTGATGAAGCCACCCCTGGTGCGCCCGCCTGCAACTACGTCGTCGAAGAAGTCGCTGAAGGCATCGCCGCGGATTTAGACTCTGTGAAATTATAAACGTCTGCACGTTTCATGTCGACCAGAAGATAGCTACTGATAGAACTATGATCAATATTCAATTCATTCAACTAAAACTAATAATGATTCACAGGCGACCTGTGATATTCAAACCTTGCTGCCTGCGATTACTTCCTCCCTTTCGCGGAGCGCCAAATTTTGGTTGCGGTATGTTCGGCGGCGGTGCGTCATCGTCGTACATGGCACTATTCAGCACGCGACGTCGTACTTCTGCTAACTCTGCTTCTTCAGCCTTCATTACCTCTTTGACGTTGGCTACAAACTCTGCACCGTCAGGCACGTGCAGTTCTCTCGTGGCTTGCTTTCCTTGATTCTTCACGAGCATTTTAAAAGCAATGGTGGCGTTCGAATTCATTTTGGCTTTCACATTAACCGCCGATTGACTTCGACCTCCACTGAGCATCGATACTCCTAGTGTAGGCGCTCCACCGAGGAAGTTATTCATCTCACGTTCAAAATCACGTTCCTCTTGTTTGGATGCGTGCGCAACCTTCATTCGCACTTTGACTTCCTGGTCTTGCTTGAAGTCATCAGCAGAGACAAGATGCTCGGTTTCATCTATTTCCATCTCATCGTCAACACTTGAAGAATCTTCCTGCGTAGACGACGCTCCGTCATCATCCATTTCAATGTCCTCATCCTTGTCTTCTTCTTCATCGTCGTCTTCATCGTCGTCTTCGTCTTCTTCCTCATCCTCTTCTTCTTCTTCTACCACGGAATCCATTTCAGTCGAAATACCTTTAGATTTGTCAAGGAGTTTTTTGCATTCTGCGTCAGCTTCTTCATACGTCTCGCAAACCACAAGCCGTGAGTTTAGCGTCAACATAACCTCCATGACATCGTTAGAAATATCTAAAGCGACGTCCTTTGTTAAAGAATAACGCTGGAAGAAAAGAAGAAACTTATCAATTTCTTTGCGCTGCGAGTAACTCATCGACCCTCTGCCTCTGAAACATGTTTCTAAAAGCGTACACACCATACGTAATCGAATTGTGTCCTTGGGATTATCGCTCGCCTTTCGTCCATCGTAACCGATGGAGATGATTAAGTACAGCGTATCCAATATCTCTCTAAAACTAGCGATTCTTTCTTTGTAGAGGAACCCGAGTAGACGCATATTAGCTACACGCCGTTGATGCATCCACATTTCGTTTTGCTCCAAACCAAATTGAATGTCTTCCAAGACCGCATCGAGCGCGCGCACAGCCAGAGTTGGATAAAACTTTGACAACTTGGAGATGAGAGATGCCACGTGCGGGACCGAAGCATACTTACCCTTGCAGACTTTTAACAATCGTTTTAGCAAGTAGGCTTCGTTCTCTTCCCAAGGTAGCTTTCTTAGCTGCAACACAACCTTCTCGAGGGAACTTTTTGACAATTGAGAGTAGACGAGATGACGAATGTACTCGTGGAGAGGAGGGCGAATCTTCCTCACGATAACCGTCTGAGCCGGTCTACACGTAAAGTATGCCCCATCTAAGAGCGCACACTGACGTGGATCGAGATCACTCACCGCTTTCAGTCGTAAAAAGATATCCAGGATGCTTTTCATGCGCTTTGCTGACGTCGGCAAGCGCGTCAAGTAGAAGCCAGCAACGTCAAACAAGCAGCACAATACGTCAACATTGTCTCCACGAAAATCATCAAGAAGAACTTTGATCACGCTAAATATATCAGCATCCATGATGATACCAAATTTTACGAGCTCGCCGATGAACTTGATATTCTTCAAACGGTCTTCAACGTGAACGCGTTTTCCTTTCTTCGCCAGAGAGTCAAACTCATCCTTCAACGCCTGTGAGATCTCAATACCAATATCTGGGAATACCGCGGACAAAGTAGCGATCATCCTACCATAAAAAGGTAAACGAGAAGTCTCAGAACGATGCACGCGTAGGAATTCTCGGGTCAAACGTTTCCGACCACCACGAGCAGCGATGTAACAGAAGTCTGTACAGATTGCGTCCGCCTTATCCTTTGAGAAGCAATCGGATAGTCGCATCAACAAACCTTCCAACTTAGCACTCCGACCTTCGGCTTCTTCTTCACGTTCACGCTGTACCCGTTCCGCATCGGTTTCATTCGTTATATCCTTCTCCGTGAGCAAAACAGCCGGAATGGATGCCCGTAAATCTGCCAGAGTTTCATAAAAGTGCTGCTGTTCGTCGTCTTCCCACAAATCACTGCTTGCACTAGTACGAGCAACACCACCGCGATGTAACTCCATCGTACCAGCACTCGAAACTTTTGCTTCTTGCTTCTTTTTCATCTCTGGAAGTTCACGCTCCAACGCCTCGGTCAACGCACTAGCTCCCTTCAAAAGCCCATCAAAAACCTTCGTCAATGCCGCGAACTCAAGAGAAGCCGCTTCACTAATTGCGCCTGTTCGCTCTAATAGGCGTGCCATTTCGCGTTCTTGCGCTGTCACGGCGTTGAAAGCCTCTATGAGGATAAGAAAGAGTCGGTCACAATACGCGTTCAACACCGCCTTGAACTCCTTTTGCGAATCTGGCGGCAAGATATAATCATCTGCTTGGAGCTCGAACTCCGGCGCCACTCCAAGCATTTCTACCGCAAATGTTTTCGCAAAGCTAGACAGCGTACTCAATGAGTGCTGGAACAGTTCTGGGGCTGTTTTGTACTCGAGACGCGCCAACTCTTTAACCGCCTCAAGCACTGGATTCACGTCTCGACACACACCCGCGAGATGGAGCTCCATAAACAGTCGAAGTTTAATTCGTCGTTGAAGTGGCGATGGTAAATTTTCAGCCTCGCCTTCAGCCAATTTTAACAACGTCTCTGGCTTGGGAGGTAACACCACCGCGCTCAACGCCGAGATAAGCGGCGGCGTGAAATCCACATACGTTTGATGCATGAGCGAAATCACCTCCACCGCAGCATATATATCCGAACTTTTCATCTTTCCTTCCGCACACGCCACTGAAGCTTCGGTGACATACTTGCTCACGTTCACCTTGCTCAATTCTTGCTTCAACGCCGCTCGATTTTCCTCGGTAATCGTCCTCAACTTTTTTATCACCGTCGTATTCTTTTTTATGCTCGAATCTCTCATTTTCAGCGCTCCTTCATCAGGTCTCGACGGCGACGCATTTCCTTCCCTCGCCCGTCGCCTCACCTCGCGCGCGCGCGCAATCTCAACACGTCGACTCTCCGCCTCTTCCTCTCGCGCCCGACGCTCAGCTTCCACCCGCGCGCGTTCCTCCGCCTCCCTCTTCACCCTCGCCTCATCTTCCCTCGCTTTCAATCGCGCCACCTCTGCCGCTTTCTCCTCCTCCGTCAGCGCTCGCGGTGCATTCGACACCGACACCGACCCTCCTCTCCCCTTCCCTTTCCCGTGCGCTTTCCCACCCATCGATGTCCCGCGCGCAGCCTTGTCCTTGCGCCCATCACCCGTCGTCGTCGTCGTCGTCGTCCCGCGCGCACCGCCACCGCGCGCACCACCACCACCGCGTCCTCCCACTCCGCCGTGGCGTCCCATGTCGTCGTCACCCGCGACGCGCTGTCCCGATTCGTTCGTTCGACTGGGTGACGCGATGTGACGATGGTAACATCACCGTCACCCAGAATGTCCCAGGATTGTCCCCATCGGTCGCGCGCATCCTCGACACTGACTGACGCGCGACTGACTGACGATGGGGTTGGCGTACGCACACACGACGACGACGTTGCGCGGCGTGAATACGAGACCGAGACGAAATCGTCGCGCGATAAAGGTACGACGCGAACGATGCGATGCGATGCGCATGCTTTCTCGTTGGCGGAAGGAAACATCATTTTGGGGTGTGATCAATTAAGTCTTTCTCGGGACCGACGTTGGGATGATGGTGGTGATGGGTGCGTGGACACGTGCGGTGGGTGGTGAAAATGTTAGGGGGGATGGTCGGGTGTGTTGTGATTTCGCGACGTGCGCGTTGACTGTGACTGACGCGACGACGGGTGTGTATTGTTCCGCGAATGCAGACGACGACGACGCGCGCGACGTCGAATGAAAACGCACAAGGTGTCGTGGCCGTGGCTGCGGCTGTGGCACTTTCGGTGAATACGTATGGGATTGATGTGGCGTTTGCCGCGGATACGTCCACGGAGTTGAACGTTGAGGCGTTGTATACGAAGGTGGCACCAGAAAAGCCCAAAGCGGGACGGTTGGCTGGATTGACGGAGATTCCCGAAGAAGCCTCAAAGAAGGCGCCAGCGGTGGCCGCGGCGAAAGCACCGGTAGCTCCCAAGGCTAGCGAAACTAAAAGGGTGAAAAAAGCAGCGCCTGTGATCGAACTCCCGTCGGAACCTACATTGGTGCCAGCGGCAAAGCCCACGAAGAGTGCGCCCGCGCCCGCGAAAGTTGCTCCGACACCGGTCAAGCAAGCGACCGCGACCGCACGTGCGCCTGCCACTGCCGCTGAGCCGAAAACGGCTAGCAAAGCCAAGGCTGCTACCACTGCTGTCGCCAAGCCGGTGGTAACACCAAGAGCCGCCAAGTCTAAGGCTCAGGCAAACACTAAGCTTTCGCCCAAGGAGAAACTCGAAAACAAAAAGGCCAAGGATGCAAAAAAGCTCAAGCCCAAGCCCAAGGCTAAGCCCGCCAAGTCGTCGAAGCGTTTCTCGAAGAAATCTTCAGCGCCGAAAATCACAACGAAGAGAGTCGCACCTCCTGCTCCTCGCAAGAAGAAGACGTCGACGTTCGATGCGTCTACGCTCGCAGCTGCGCTTCTCGCTCTCGGTTTGTACGGTTTGACAAGCAAATCCTCTGATGGATCTTCTTCGTCGACCAAGTCTATGTCTGCGCCGAGCGTTAGAGCTGCGCCGAGCGCCGTTTCGGCCACGCCGAAAACGTCTACTAGCTCACCCAACGCTCGCGCTGCAGAAGCGCAAGCATGGATTGACGCTTGGAAGCGAAAATCGAGCGGAGCGGACACGCCTGAAGGGCGCGCAAAGGAAGCTGCTGAGTGGATTGCAGCTTGGGAAAAGAACAACAAGAAGAAAGACGCGTGGTGGTCATGGTAAACGACTACACGTTGTCATGTAAAATAATCAAGAAACAAGAATCGAATGGAGTGATAAAATAATATTAATATTCACACACAGCTGCAATATCTAAACCTCCGGACGAAGAACATCGACGCCACCGAGGTACGGTCGAAGAACTTCGGGAACGATCACACTACCATCTTCTTGCTGGAAGTTTTCGAGAATAGTAACAATCATACGAGGAATCGCGCACGCCGTAGCATTCAACGTATGGCAGTGCACCAAAGGTTGCTTTTTGCCATCAACAGCGTTCGGTCTGTACTTGATGTTCAAGCGTCTTGCTTGGTAATCTGTACAGTTGGAAGCGCTAGAAATCTCACCGTATCGCTCCAAAGCGGGCATCCACGCCTCGACGTCGTACTTTCTGTAAGCAGGCGCGCCCAAATCTTCCGTAGGCATGTCCAATACCTTGAAGTGGAACCCGAGTTCCTCAAACATCTCAGTCTCAATCCCAATCAGCTCCTCGTGAAGGGCATCAGACTGCTCCGGAGTGGCGATAACGAACATTTCCACTTTGCTAAATTGATGCAATCGATACATACCGCGAGTTTGCGCACCCGCAGCTCCAGCTTCGGTACGGAAGCAATGACTGAACGCAGCCATCTTTATGGGAAGCTTAGCTTCGTCGACAACCTCATCCATGTAGACACCACCAAGAAGCAATTCCGCGGTACCCGCCATGCACAGGTCGGAGTTTTCAATGCTATAGACCTGCGTGTTTTCCGCTCTAGGCTGGAAACCGCACTTTTCAACCACGCTGCTACGAACCATGTCTGGCACCATCATCGGCTTGAATCCTTTGCTCATGACCTTGGCAAATGCCCAGTTAATCAACGCCAACTCCAACATAGCCCCAGCACCGGTGAGGTACACAAAACGGCTGCCGCTTACCTTACTTCCGGTCTCGAAATCGAACATTCCGAGTTTCTCGCCAATATCAACGTGGTTTTGCACTGGAAATGTAAAGTCACGTTGCGCGCCAACCGTCGCTCTCGTCACCGTGTTTTCCTCCGATCCTTCGGGAACATCCGGGTGCGTCAAATTGGGTAACTTTTGTGCCATAATTTGCAACTCCACTTCGAGCGCTGCGAGATCAACTTCAAGCGCCGCGAGTTTGTCCTTGAGCTCTTTACCCTCGGCGACGAGCGCGTCTCGCGTCTCCTTTTCCATCTTCCCCTTCATACTCTTCGCGTTCAAGTTACGCTTTTCCCGAATCTCATCGCACGCAAAGTTCAACGCATTCAACGCTTCATATTTACTCACAATCTCACTCACGTTCACGTCAACTTTACGAACCGTAGCGTTTCTTTGCACCGCCTCCGCGTTGTCCCGCACATACTTGAAATCAATCGCCGCCTTCCACGCCAACTGCGGCTTTGTCCCATCGTTCGCTCCCGTCGACGACGACGCGGGCGCCGCCGCCGCAGACGCAGACGCATGTGCGTACATCCGTCGTCGTGCGTTCGCCCCGTTCACCACATAGGCTGGAAACGACGCCGGCGGTGTCCCGAATCCTCTATGCGCCGCGAGCGGTGCGCCTCGCGCGAACGCGGCGACGCGGGCGCACGCGCGCGCGGGGCGCGCCACGACGAGCGCGCGGTGCATGACGAATGAAGTGCGTGCGTGTGCGTGCGTTCGTGCGTGCGCGTCGCGCGGACGTGCGGTGCGCGTTGTGCGGGTTCGCGCGAGCGACGCGTGCGCGCGAGGGCGGTGACGTCAGGGCTGCTTTTGTGGATGACATCGCTGAGGCTTGCATAGGACTATGAATGTTTACAATGCGTGCTACCAAATTGGAAGGTTTGCGCGTCGTGTTACGTCAACTGCGCGGCTAGGAATTCTAAAATTTGATCGACTTCGGCCATGGCACCGATGCCGACGTCACCGCAGGCGAGACGCTTCTCAATAGGCTCGCACCAACGCGCGGCGCCGCGAGAGACGTCGTCGAGCGCGGCGCGGTGTCGACTGGTAAACGGGTTGTTCCACATCTGTGTGTTCATAGCCGGGGCTAAGACCACGGGTTTATTGAAGTCCCATGCGCGCAATACGCACGTGAGCAAGTTATCACATAAACCGTTGGCGAATTTGGCGAGGGTATTTGCACTGAGAGGCGCGACGAGGAGAATGTCGGCCCACTTGGCCAAGTCGATGTGCAACACCGGGTCACCGATTTGTCGCCACTGTGCCCACTCATCGTCGTCCCCGTACACGCACGCTCGATCAATACCTGCACGGGTAATGTCTCCATCGAGCACGAACTGCTTGGCGGCATTCGTGAGGATAACCTTGACGTCGTACCCGGCCTCTACCAACGCCTCGACGAGCGCCGAGAAGCGCGTGCTCGCGACGCTCCCGGTGAACCCAACTAATACTTTCGTCATCGTCTCACTCACACTCAACTCGTACTACTGACGACGAAATATATATATATCCTAGCGCTTAATCCTCGTCCTCTTCCCGTCGTCGTCGTTCTTTCAACCGCTCGTTCGACGCTCGAGCTCTGCTCAAATTCTCCCTCGCCTTCCACAACTTTTGTTCGCGCAAGCACGCGTCGAGCGCCCACTTCTCGTCGTTACACGCCCCGAACACCTTGCCTATTGGGTTGGTGTCGTGACACCGCTTAAACGCAATCACCACCTCGCGGCACTTTGGGTGGTTTTCGAGCGTCAGCGGCGGGTGCATGGACGCGCGCGGGGCTCTGGCGGTGCACACCACGCGAGGACGCACACTGGGACACCGGTCCCACCGTGGTCCCACTGGGACATCGACATCGACATCGACATCGACGACGGTAAAAGTAAAAACCGGTGAAAACGCGTTGGGTGCACTTTTTGGCGCGTTGCGTGTGGGCGCGCGTCGCACCGCACAGCTCGACGCGGCGGCGAAGGAGGAGGAGGAGAACGACGACGACGACGACGACGACGACGACGACGACGAGGGCGACGAGTGAATAGTAGCGCGCGGTCGTCGCCATGCGCGCCTCGGATGTGTTCCTCACCGTGCTCGCTCCCTTGCTCGGGTCGCTGCTCGCGCAGGTTATGTTTTTGTCTCCACTGCCAAAGATTCAAGCGCTGAGGAAAACGCAAGCGATTGAGAGCGGTATTGGGGAGTTGAACCCGCTTCCGTACCCGTTCGCGGCGGCGAATTGCGCGGCGTGGTTGATGTACGGCGCGATTAGTGGGAATTATTGGGTGTACGTTCCGAATGGTACTGGTTTCTTGATTTCATTGTATTACACTGGCGCGGTGTACGGGTTGGATGCGCGTTGGCGAGAACGAATGGAACGCCTCATGGGGGTGTTGGTAGTATTACTGCTGTTTGTGGGGATGATAGTATCGTGCGTTTTACGAGATTCGAGCGAAAACGTCAAGCTCACGGTGACGGGTTCGGTGTGTAATGCCATTTTGGTGGTGTATTATTCGGCGCCGCTGAGCACGGTTGCAGAGGTTGTGCGAACGCGTGATAGCAAGAGCTTTTACTTTCCACTGACGTTCATGAATGGTGTCAACGGCCTGTGCTGGTTCGGCTACGGGCTCGCACTAGGTGATTGGTTCATCGCGGCGCCCAACTTGTTTGGCTCGGTGCTAAGCGCAGTGCAAATGGTGTTGATTTTCATGTATCCGTCATCGAAGCGGTTGTCGATAACCACTGCGACATCCAGCGAAGGATTGGTGAGCATGGTGTCGCCGCTTTAGTCGCACATTGAGATAGAAAGTAGATGAGAGCGCATAGAAGCACACGTAAGAGCCATATGCATTAGTCGATTCATTTGTAGTAGTAAAGCACAGATTTTTTTTTTTGCAATTTGTTTACGCTAACGTTTTTCCTCACATACATACGAGTCCAGTCGCATCTTGTCCAACCTTTCCTAAGTTACACACACCGCACACGCTGCCAGCTTGCTCAACGCAGAACGGCGCGCCACAAGTAGGGCACGTTTCGTTCTTAGTGCCCTTGTAAATTGGCACGAAAGTGGAGGAGCAGATGACGAACGGGTTGCGAGCGTCGTAGTTGAGCTCGATTTCATCCTTGGGCGCGCGCTCGCACGCTTGCAACACTTGCTTTGCCTGTTGAGCAACCTTAACAGGAGGGTTCAACTCGAGCAAGCGACGACAGAAAGTTGCCGCGGTAGCGTAGTTCTTCAACTTGAAGAAAATAGACATAGCCGAACGCAATGAAAGCGAGACATGGATGGGCTGCATGGGCACGTGAGTGAAATACGCCGCAAGCTCGGCTTGGCGATTGGGATCATCCTTGACCTCCTTTCTAGCGATTTCAATTCTCAACGCACACGCATACTCGCGCGCCACCTTCAAGATCTCTTCAACGTGATCGACTTCACTCTTGTTTTCGACACTCAATAACGTGACGGAATGAATGATGTTGACAAAGATCTTCAGCGCTTCAACAAATTTACCTTCAGTGGTCAACTTGTACGCAGCCTTGAGTCGTTCATCGAGAATGGACGGCGAGCAAATCATGGCCGGCGGCAACACGCCTCTAGCACTCGATGACCAACCACGACCAAGCGGAAGGGACATGCTAGGAGCTTCGGGCATACCTTCAATGGTCGTGTGCGAAGCGTATGCCAAATCAACAAAGAGCTGCTTGAGCGGCGCAAAGTTGACGATACCCAACTGGCGGTTGAGCAACTTCATCGCGCTATCGAAATCACCAGCGGCAACGAAATCGCCAGCAACGGATGTCTTTTCAGTCCAGCGTTGAGACGGCGGCACTCCAGCAGTCGGTGCGATGAATACATCGCTATCAAAACCATCATGGCCTTGCGCACCCGAGGCGTCACCCATCAACTCCTCCGGAACTTCCAAATCATCCATATCCCAACCATCATCCTCGTTGTCAATGTCTTCGTCGCGCTCTTCGTCAACGATACCTGCCATAGCGAGTGGATCGACTCGTTCTTCATCGCCCATATCAACATCCGCATCACCCCAGCCGAGTCCCCCACCTTCGCTCGCAAAGACGTCTTCTTCAGCGTAAGCATCCCCGGCAATCTCACCAGAGAGCATACCTTCAAAGAAGCCCTTGGAAACTGGAAGCAGCGGCCAGTTGTCGCCCTTGAGAAGCGGTTTTGGCGGGACAAGCAATTTTCCTAACCCATCGACCTCAGGAATCGCAGCTCCGGCTTCAGTTAGCATCTCTGCAATTCGGGTCGCATCTTCTTCTAAGCCGTGCGTCTTCGCCGTCAAATACGCAAGCGGGTAATGACCCACTTGCTCTAAAACCTTGACTCGTTCAGCTACGTTACCGAGGTACAAGGCGTTGTGAAATTGTCCCATGACATCGGAGCGCATCTCTGAAATTTTCAACATCTTGCTCAACTTCTCAACGTTACCAGTGATGAGATACAAGAAGGAGAGTCGTTCGAAGTTCTTCGTCTTTTGATACGCGAACTCTACAATCTGGTGGTTCCCTTGGCGCAACGCTTCAACCCCAAGCTTATGCCAGGTATCTTTCTCGTCCATTTCTTGGGCACTCGCGAGAGCGACTTCAATGTTACCGCATTCAAGCGCCAACTCGAAACGGGTTCGTTCATCCTGCACACGAAAAAAAATCAAGAGTCAGTGTCGGCAATTGTATCAAAGCAAGGCGGTATTAAAGAGGGAAAAAGAAGCGCCAAGTGGATGATCGCTCATTCAAAAAATAAGCGAACAAGAAATCTTCATGAACTCTCGGCATTCACCAAGGAAGGATCTGTAAGGTTGTGTATAATCATTGCGATCGTACCACGCAGCAGTTTGCGGGGAAAAAAACAAGGTGAGACTAATACGTACCTGAACGAAATGCAACGCAATTTCCGGGTAGCCTTTTTGTTGTAAGTAAGCAATGATCGATTGACCGCATAGCTGACCACTTTTGATCATCGCAAGCACTTGATCGAAACGCTTAGCGTTAAGCGCAAGCTTGAACATGTACTCGGATGGATCAAACTGGATTTGACGGCTGCGGCCGTCGCGGTCCAGGCAATACACAACGTTACCGAACACCTTAGTGAGGTAGACTGGGTTATCTAATGTGCGAATAATGCCAGAATCGCCATTGGGTAACGCATATTTGATGTGGTTCAGCGTGGTGTAAATGAATACACCGTTATCATCCCAAGCACCAGACTTGACGCGAATGGTTTCGTGCACAGTGACCGAGTGGCCCAAGCGACGATCGGCGAGAACGATGGCATGCTTGCTCAGTAAGGCGACGCGACTCATATCGGTCGACCATACGACGTACTTGATGTAAGGCGTCGCAAGCTCCGCAATCGCAGCGCGCTGCTGGAGATCAAACAAAATCATCTTGTCTTCAGAACGGCACAAGAGGGAACCAGTACCGGCGTGGAAGATGTTATCAGTCGTCGTGCACGGTGCCGGACACTTCTTCGTCATTTCATTATCAAGGTTCTTGATGATGATGTTGTTCGATTGCTTGTCCAATACGGCGAAACGGTTTCTTGCGACGAAAACGGCACCAACACCATTGCCACGTCGCGAGTCACCCACGACTTCGCCTCGTCCACCATCCTTTGGCAACATGAACAACTCGTAGCTCTCACCACCGGCGTCGTATGTGATCAAAATCGCGTTTTCTGCCGGGTTGTATGACATTGTTCTCGGTGCAGTGTTGGGCCCGCCGACAGTACGGCGGATCGACACGAGAGGGTTGTCGCGTTGAGACTGGAAATCGTAGCATCGTAAATAACGGTCCTTGACGTAGAACAAGTTCCCTTGGTGCGACGTGTAAGCTGGGCGCTCGCGCTCGAGCTTAAACACAATCATACCACTATCGTGACCAGCAGCCAATAAGTTGACCTCGGGGTGTGCAGCAAGAATCCAGAACCTATCATGCTCGCGTCGGAACGTTTGCGCGTCGGCTCTCTTCGACATGTCCCACACTCTAATCGACTTATCTTCTGAGTTGGAAACAATGACATCTTGTCTGGCGTGGAACACGACGCAGCTCACGTTGTTGACGTGCCCGCGAAGGGAGTCGACTTCCCAAGCCTTGGTGTCATTCATGCGCCACAACTTGACTTGACGATCGTCCGCGCCAGAGACAATCAAAGGCAACGTCGGGTGGAACGACGCCCAATTCACCCCGCGATCGTGCCCTTCTAAGATGTACTTCACCACAGTGTCCCCGCCACCAAACAAGTCGTTGTTCATTTGCGGCATGCGAAGCTCTTCAGCTGGCGAAACACTCTTGCGTCGAAGACCGCTAATGTCCCACACGCGAACCGTTTGATCAAGCGATGCGGACACCACCAAGTCATCCTTGTGGTGGAAGCGCGCACACATCACATAGTGATTGTGCCCAGTCAACACCGCAATCGAACTTCTACTTTGCCAGTTCCAAATACGGATCGTCTGGTCGTCGCTCGCCGACACAATCCACGGATACTCGGGGTGGAATTCCACCGTACGAATGTAGTCCAAGTGCCCTAACAACGTAAACATACACCGTCTGAGCTTATATGACCACACCTTAATCTTGTAATCATCCCCGCCTGACACGAAAAGCGGTTGCGAGCTATGAAAGTGCACCCCGCGCACTGGTCCTTCGTGTTCGTCGAAACGATCGATGAGCGTCCCCATGCGGTAGTCCCACAGCTGGATCACCCCCGAGTGCAATGACGCCAAGATCCATGGTCGTTTCGGGTGAAAGGTCAAGCCTTTCACGCGGTTCGACTTGGTCTCAAACTTCGTGAGCATCGTGTTCGATGTGTCACGCTCACGCGTCGACGCCTACGTTCGTATGCGCGCGCGTATTCGCGGTACAATCACCAACGATCTGTCCGAGTCGTTATGGGAGCACTCTCGACGATTACGACGACTTAACGACGTACACGCGCGCGTCGCGTGCGTCTGTAGATGTGTGCGTGTGTCGTGCACGCACCCACGCACGTCCAACGCCGCGCGCTTCTGCGAGCGTCGTTATGAAGAGTGGGTGCTTGAGCGGTCAGCGTTTCGGTGGTGCGCTGCGGAACACCATCTAGCAACCCTAAGCCTCGGTTGCGCGCGCGCGCGCGACAGCCCAAATGGTTACCAGTTGCGCAAAAGATACAAATATAACCATGATACATAACAGCTAACGACAACTAAATGATTCAGGGTACTGACCCGGATGACAAACGCCAGCGCTTTCACGCGCGATAGGCTTCCATTTTTGAACTGAGCAGCTTCCAAACTTCACATTTGTATCGCTTGGAGGCGTCCGTTTCGGTGACGGTGCGATCAGGATGGAACTGTAACGCAGCTTTTTTGTACGCTGAGCGCACTGCGGCTGCAGTTGACGAACTTGGAGGGATACCAACCAATTTCAGGATTTCAATTAAGCCTTTGGTTTCGAGAATCTCGATTGATGGCGGCACCGCTTGATGCGACGCGTGCATTCGCGGCGTTGCTTGAGGAGATTGCCGATCGCTTGTTGCACTATTCGTGGTATTTTGAGACGTCGAACACGACTCACGGGGTACTTTCTCCCGTCCTACGTCCGCGCGTTTCGCCTCTGCATTCCTTGCGCGCATTTCTCGCTCCCATCTATCCCGTTGATATCTCTCGGCGTCGGAGTCCCGTCCAGCTGTCGACGAGCGCGCAAAGCTTGCTGATCCACCATTCATCGTTGCCGCGCGAGAAAAGTGGTTTGAAGAGCCATTGTCACGATAATTACCATTCAGATCCTGTTTCACGGTACGCTTGTCCTCTGGGTTCGCCTTACGAACTGCCTCGGCGCGACGGCGCAGCTCGGCGCGTTCGCGCTCGGCATCTGGACTCGTCCCTGAGCCTTCCGTCATCCTTCCTAAAGCTAAATCTACATCCCATCCAACGTTTCTAAGCCAGGCTACGGCGCGCGTTGGTCTAGATTTCGTCTTCGCCATAATCACGCACACATCATTCGCTCGCATAGCGTCCCCGTCAAGCAAGTCGACCACGTTGTCGGCGTCGGCTTGAGAAATCCCATGTCTTTTACGTAACTTCGACGACAGGGCATGTTTCTCGATCCTATCCGCTGCGATTTCGAAATCTTCTTCCACGTATTCTTCCATTACCGGTGATGGACGTTGCACCGGTGGTGCACGCACCGGCGCCTCTCGCGTCGGCACTAGCCTGGAAGTCGATGGGAATTCTCCCCCGTTGTCCGGTCGTCTCTGAGCCGCCCCCGGCGCACGCGTGGACGTCGATGCGGACAACTCCAAGGCTATTCGGAGCTGTTCCATTTCTTCCTCGTATGACTGAGGGATGTGCGCGCGATAGGACCCCATGGGTACGGTGCGGTGCGGACCGCCCGACGCCACGGAGTGAAGTCAGGTGGTTACGAGAGTTGCACTTTCTTTCGTTGTCTTTGCAACAAGCTACTAGTATATTGTGCTAATACTATGCGTCGAGTCTTGCGGCACTCAACGACCTAGTTCGTTTCTTAATTGGGCTATTTCCTGCGCCATTTCCAATTGAAGTTGACGCATTTCGGCAAACATTTGTGCAGTTTCATCCACCGTAGACTGGTGCTGTCGCAACAGTTCGAGGTGCAAGTCTCGCACTTGAGCTCGCAAGGCGTCACCGAGCTTCTCGGTTGCGTTTTCTATGATGGTTTCTAATTCCTTTGTGCTCACACTCGATGTTTGATCAATCCTTGTAGTCGCGAGATCACGCGATACCGCATCGACAACAGGAGCGGGCGCTGGAGCGGGCTCATGCAGCAAACGCGATTTCGCGGCGATGGGCGTCATCGGCGAGTCTGGTATGTTGTCCCCGCGTGATGGCGTTTTCTCAACTTGGAATGACTGTGGAATGGGATGTTGCCAACTTAATGCTTCAACGCCACCATCGTGCGCTTTTATGTCATAAATCTGGCACGTTGCGACGTCAGCTCCGCCACTAATCTTTCTCGTATCCAACCATGAAATGCGTCCGTCAGAGGTACCCACAGCAAGCGCAAACCCGGAATAGTGCCAGCACATGCTCGTCGCCTGACAACCCTTGAACGTTAACGCCCCTGAAGGCGTCGGTGAGGTGATGTCCTGAAGAACCACCCGTCCGTCGCTTTTGACGTACCCCAACAGTCCTGGGACAGTTGGTGAAAATTCAACTTGGTAGCACTCAGATCCTCTCACGGTGAGTGTCGATTGCAGCTGCCCTGCTTCGATGTCCCAGAGTCGTACGGTACCATCCATGCACGCTGAAACTAAATGCTGCGGTGAGTACTTTGAGAAATCGATAGATGTTACTCCACTGAGCGTCGGTGGCGTGAGTCGCCCCGTTTGCGCGCCGCTTTCAACGTCGTGCACGAGCACCACCCCTGATGCGCTTCCACTGCCTAACACTCGTCCAAACTCCCCATACTTCACCGTGTTTACCGCACTATCATGTCCCGTGAGCACTCGATGCTTCTTGCGTCGCCTCAAGTCCCACACCGCGACTTCCTCTTGCGCCGCGCTCCCACCCGTCGCCAAGTATCGACTCCCTGGACTGAAATCAATCCCATACACCTCACCAATATCCAACTCCTCCTCGGGTATCGTCCCTAACAGCGTCAGCGATTCATCCGGTTTATATAAATGCACCCCACCAGAAACCCCCGCGGTGGCGAGCGCGCCATTCGTCGGCGACCATCGCACGCAATGCGTCTCGCACGTCGCCTGCACTCGCCCGACGCATCGCACGTCGTTCGGTTCGGGTGCGAATGTTTTCACTTCATACCCCGACTGCGCGGACGTCGACGACCGCCCGGCGCTGGCGAGAATCATGGACTCTCGCCCCATGATGTGCCGTTCGCGACGACGACGTGTGACGTGTGACGTGACGACGACGTGCGACGACACGACTGTTGACTCGAGTCGCACGCATTTGAAATGTGGACATGCCAAATGTCCGAATAGTGCTCGACCACGCGACGAGACGCGGGCGACGCGATAGCGCGCGACGCGGCGGCTGGACGTGGTCGAGAGCGACCGAGGGTGTCGTCGCGCGCGTGTGTGCGCGTGTGTGTGCGTGATATCGCACGACCGCTCACGGAAGGGGGTCATTCGTCGCCAACGACGCCAACGACGGGCGTCGTTGGATTGTTTGTTTAGTGTTGCGGGAGAGTGCCTAGAGGAGTAAGGGTGCAGTAGCGATGAGCGTTGAGAGCCGTACACCGTTTTCGGCGCGTGATCGCACGTCGTGGGTGACTGTATTTGTGACGTTTATCAATTTTTCGGCGTTTCATGCGGTTCGAGAGGGGTACGCGGCGTCAAAGAGCGTCATGGCGAGCTCAATGAAGTATCCCACAGTTTTGCTCGGAGTCATCGACGCCACGTTCTGTATCTCTTATGCTATTGGATTATTCTTTAGTGGTTTGATAGGAAAAAAATACGGCATAAAAAAGGTCATCATGGTGAGCTTTGCGTCGACTGCTTCTTTGAGTTTAGCATTTGGAGTGCTCAACGGGTACGTGTTCACGACGCCGACAACGTCTACGCAGGCGTGGGAAACGGCGCTGGTGAGTCATCTTCCGATTTGGGTGCTATCGGGATTCATGCAATCGTTGGCATATCCTAATTTTATTGCCCTATTGAGCGATGTCATTGAGCCGTCGTTCTGTGGAATTGTGATTTCGATTTGGGCGATAGTCTCACCCGTAGGAGACATTATCGGTTTGGAAGCGGCTAAGAAAGTGTTGCAAAGTGGGGATGAAAATTGGCCTTACATCATGTTCCTTGCAGCTGCATTCATGATGTTCAATTTTTTCTTATTCGTGATATTTGTTGTGCCAGTCAAAGTGAACATAGATAATACCGAAGAGGAAGGCGTTCAGCAAGCGTTACTTGGCAACGACAACGACGTCGAAAGTTCAGCAACAAGGCGATCTCCAACGTTGAAAGAACTGATGTGGAACGTGTGGAACATTCCAGGGGTGATCGACTTTGCACTTTCGGTCATGTGCTTGAAGGTTGTGGTGACCTCCGTGCTATTTTGGCTTCCATACTATATGGATAAACGCTTCGACTCTCACGGGTCGTCAATTCTGTCTACACAGGTGTTTGATGTATCGCTCATCGTGGGCATGATACTTACTGCGGCTGCTCAACGTGCGATGGGCCAAAATCGATGGGTGCCTATTTTCATGACAAGCTTGTTTATTGGCATCATTCCCATCGCCCTCGTTCCTCTTGCCACGACACTCCATTGGACTGTGGTGTGCATTTTCTTCTCTGGCGCGTTGATTGGCCCTTCGAGCGCCTTGTTCGCAAGCGTGATGGGAGCCGACATTGGCAAGCGTGCCCAAACTTTTGGCACGGGAAATATCGTAGGAGTCATATCGGGTTTCATTGATTCTTCAGGAGCTGTGGGAAGTGGTTTAGGTCAACTTCTTGTTGGCTTTGTCGCTAGTTCTGCCGGGTGGACTGTAGTCTTCGAGATGTTGGCAGCTTTCACCGCACTTGGAGCATTATGTCTCATCAGAGTACGAAAGTTAGAAAATGAACGAAACGATTAAGTCGATCCACTCGACGTGTATCATACTTGCAACATATCTTAGAATTATGAGTTGAATTGGACGTTAATAACTGCACCTACCGGTAAATGGATTTTTAATAAAATTACCTACCGGTACCCGGTACCAGGTAACTATCACATGCTAAAAGAACGCTCTTCTAAAAAACCTACGTCGTCGTGTCTACGAGACACAAACTGTGATTGAAACCAAGTGACACGTCCTTGACTTCACCAGGAATGGGAACATACTGAGGCTCCCAAAAATCAAATTCATTTCCTAATCCTAACTGCCCTCCACTGGACATTTGTTCGTCTGAGTGCGATCCTACACTTCCTCCAAATCCCCACGAAAATAGTTTCCCGTCAGCTATACCCGCAGAATGCTTCCACCCCGCAGCGATCTTGGTCCAGCCTTGCGAACTCAACTTAATCGGCTTAGGAACTGCAGACTTTCCGTCTCCATTGCGACCGAGACCGAGTTCACCGTGTTGATTTGCTCCCCATGACATTGCACCGGCATTTGTATTCGCGAGCGTATGCAAACCACCACACGCGACATCATGAACGATCTGTAGCGACTGAACGCGTGACGGCGTAGACTGATATTCGCATGTTTCATCTAAACCAAGCTGATTGAACCGGCCTTGTCCCCAAGTATACAAGTCTCCGACTGAATTAATACATGCAGAGTGCGCATACCCGGCGGCGATAGTTACAATGTTTTGTTCAGCAAGAGCTCGAACGACCCGGGGCTTTGATTCCACTTTCGCGCTACGATAAAACCAGCCTTTCTCCCAGGTGTCATTCTCACCGTGTCCTAGCACGCCATCTGTAGAACTTCCCCAAGAAAATACCCGTCCTTCTGTGCATACAGCGATGGTGTGCTCTGCCCCACAGGCAACGTGTTTTACTTTAGCCTCCCTCGCGAGCACTTCGATCTTTGAAGGAACAAATCTATTCAATTCCCCGCTGCCTAGTTGACCTCCCGTATTTCTTCCAAAGCTCCACACCTGACCATCGACGTCCACGCACACTGTGTGATGGTGACCTGTCGCAACAAACACAATCTGCGCATCCAACTCAACCAACTTTGGTTCACAGGCAAACTGCATGTTGGCTGAGTGCCCCAGCTGTCCGAAGTCGTTCAACCCACACGTGAACACATGACCGCAGGCTGTCAAGAATGCACTATGCGAACCACCGGCAGCGACCTGGCGCACGTCTATTCCGTCTAACGCCGCTATCGGATGAAACGTCTGCAACGAACGTAAAGTCTGTTCTCCGAAATCATCCGTCGTCGCCTCGTGACCAAGTCGTCCAAAATCACCGTTTCCCGCACTAAGTGCTATATACGTACGACTTTGCGACGCTGGAGCGATCACGCGCCGACTAAGTGCACGGAGCATGCGTGTACGCAGGCACGACGCGGCGGCGGAGAAGTGAGGGAAGGATGATATATTGAGCGCTGACTGTTTTTTATCAATATGCTTTTCTAACGAGATATCTGGATTATTCGCTTGACACGGGCTTCAATCGTGTGACCTTACCGATTGCAATTGTTCTTCCTTCGTCGCGCAAAGTGAACCGGCCAAGCTGGGCGTAATCGGCAAACTTTTCGACGCACACTGGTTGAGCAAAGCGGATGCGAACGTTACCTAAACTTCCGCTCTTCAAAAACCTGGGCTTACCTTCCTTAGGCTTGCGCGTCTTGGGGTCAATTTCGGACACCAATTTAGTGACTTCGATTTCTTCCGTGGCTGAGTGGATATGAATCACAGCTTTGTAACCCTTGGTGAACACTGAGTTGTGCTCAAGTAACTCCAAGAGAGCCAATTGACATTCTATTTCTTCGCAGATATGAATGGGTTCCTTCGGGGCGCAGAGCACAAAACCGGGCTGAATATCTGATTCACTGACGCCAGTCACCTTCAACCGAACGTTCTCACCAGGTAAGCATTTCTTGCACTCAACTTCGTCTCGATACAACTGCGCAACCTTGCACACCGCTTTATTGGGCATCAACATCAGTGTCTGACCGACTCTGCAAGTGCCTGACTCTATTTTACCCATGACCATCGCCCCTGATTCGTTGTACTTGTCCATAACTGGCATGCGGAACGGCGCTGCGGGATCTCTGGCGACGGTTTGCAGATCATCAAGAGTGTCGAAAAGGGATTTGCCTTCGTACCACGGGCAAACATCGGCAGATACTTTATTCTTCATGTTGGCACCAGTCAAACCAGAGATGGGACAAAAGCTAACATCCGCATCGAGTTTGTATCCGCACTGCTTCAAGAACGGCGAGAGCTTCGTTTTGATTTCATCGTAGCGCTCCTTATCCCAGTTTGTTGACGGATCATCCATCTTGTTGATAACGACGACCAACTTAGAAACGCCCAAAGTCTTCGCCAACTGCGCGTGTTCACGCGTCTGACCACCCTTGTCGAAACCAGTTTCGAATTCACCCTTACGGGACGAAATAACAAGCACGCCCACATCGGCTTGGGCAGTACCCGCGATCATATTCGGGACATAGTTTTTGTGTCCAGGCGCATCCAACACTGTGTAACGCTTCTTCTCCGTCTCAAAGTTCGCGCGACCGACTTCGACTGTCTTACCTTTCGCACGCTCTTCTTCACTGGTATCCATAATATAAGCCATGTACCACGAGTCACGGTTCTTTTCTTTAGCTTCTCTCTCGTACTTTTGGATCACGCGGTCGTCGACTTGTCCAGACAAGAACAAGATCTGACCACCAATTGTGGACTTACCCGCATCGACGTGACCAATAAACACTAAATTCAAGTGTTCGCGGGCATCGAAGCTCGCATCTTCTTCATCTTCAACGGGATCATCCTCAATCACAAGCTCTTCAACCTTTTGCGCAACCTTTTCCACCTTAGCGGCGACGGGAGACTCCTTCGCCTCAGTCGCTGTCTCGGCCGCTGCCGCGGGCTCAGCTGCAGCCTTCGCGGGTCCACCAATGGACACCTCCTTCGCAGGTCCACCAATAGACAATGAAACCGCCTTCGCCGGTCCGCCAATGGACACCGACTTCGCCGGTCCCCCGATGGACACCTCCTTTGCGGGACCGCCGATGGTGAGCGACGCCGCCTTCGCCGGCGGTGCCCCAGCGGGCGGTGGCGGCGCACCACCCTCGCCCCCAGCCACGGGCGTCACCGTGCGCGGCTTAAACTCAAACGCTGCCGCGGATGGAGAGAACGAAAACGCCGCCGCGTTGGCCGAAAGCTTCGGCTTGGGTTGTTCCTCAGCCGCGTCTTCGGTGTGATCCCCCATGACGTCTGTGTGACTCTAGTTTGTGTGATTGACGACGACGACGACGACGACGCCGACCGACGGGCGAGCGAGGTGTGATGCGGTGTGTGCGCTACGTTAATCAACAACGACCACGACGCGGTGGCGAGAGAACGCGCGCGTGCGTGTGTGCGTCGCCCGTCACCCGCATCGCCGCCGATGGCATCGGTTTTCGGTTTAGGGTGTCCACATGTCCGAACTTTTCCAATCCACAGATTCATTCCGCGAGCGTTACTCGATTGAACGTTGCCTAAAAACTGATGCGCGAGGGGCACGCGTGGGTGGGACATACGCACGACGAGAGCGTGTGGACGTCACAACATGGTGGCACACTACACCGTATGACATTTGATTCATATCAACACAATATATCGTCGCGAAGAGGATTTGGTGGGGCGTGCGTGAGATTTTTAAAGTTGGAGTTGTCCAAGGACGACGACGACGTCGCGAGAGAATTGCGCGAGGACAAAGATGCTCAAAAACGAAACCGGGGGAAATCAAGGCGACGAGGACGTGGAGCAAAACTTGATCATCATGAGAAAAATGCTGGTGACAATACGCAATCGCGCGCAATGCTGGAGAGTGCGTTCATGGAATGGCTCGAGAAAGATGGAGGCACCTTTGTACGGCGCAAAAAAGTCGACGCCAGCGAAAACTTTGACGTTGCTGACAATGTCTCCGATGAGATCGATTACGACTTGTTCGACGCGATGGCGGGTTCAGATGACGATTTCATACCTGCTCTTCGCGTGAACTGTGATGAAAATGACAACACGGGGTTCGACTTCGATTTCCCTCGTGAGTTTGCCATAGCGCAAAAACGCCGCAGCTCTGTTGAATTCCAAACCTGGCTTCAGAGCGTTTCCAACTTGTCAGCCGACGACAACACGGCGTCTTCGGATGACGTACAATAAAAATGAATAATATGAATGCGCCGCTCGCTGTATTTGAATAATGTTTGTAAAATTCTGTCCTGATGGTTATATTTAAAATGACAACTCTCTCGCCTCTCTCGCTTGTTCGCGCTATCCCCTCTCGTGTGCTCTACACCTGTGTTTTAGTTTTATTGCCCAATCAAACCCGCGGCGTTGGCCACGAGTAAGATGATGAACGGAATAGTGATACCACCGATACCAATCAACGCCATGGGATCCTTCAACGGGTTTTGCCCCTCCTTCTCGGCTTCCGACAACCACGCGCCCTCTTTTTCGTTTTCGCGCAAAATTGGTCCATCCAATTTACGGTCCGGCTTGGCCCGCACGACGACGGCGTGACGCGCGGACGTTCGTCCCATGGCGCTCTTCATCGTCGTCGTCTTCGTCTTCGCGTTCACTCGCGCGTGCCCCGTCGTAGCGTTTATCGCCGTCACTCGCACGGTAAACATCGTCGTCGTCGTCGTCGTCGTCCCTCGGTCCACGTCACGCGCGCGCGAGGTCTGCGGACGGCACACGACCCCGCGCCCCGTCGCAAACCCGTCGTCGTCGTCGTCGTCCGACTGGTGCACGTACGAAGCACCACCACACACCCATGTGAGGTTGATGGTGCGTGGACCACCACGGCGGTGTGCATGCATCGTGATTATTATAGGCCTCCATTCGCGTGCACTATGGGTGACCGACCGACCACCACGACCACCACGACCACCACGACCTCCATCCTCGAGGATCGATCGGCCAGTCGGCGCCGACGGGCCCGACGACCAACCCGACCCGACCCTCGCGTGAGGAGGGCGAACCCCAACCCTCTGGCGTGGCGTGGCCTGCACTTACGCGCGTGCGACCGCTCGAGAGGGAATCGCGCACCGTCGACTCTCGACACACGACGCACACGACACACGCGTGATCAGCACATCACACGCGCGCGCGCGTCCGGTTCACCGCTCAGCGCTGAACGAAAACCACAAAAGCTTTTGACCCTACGTTGAATTGCACCCGACGCCAACGCCGACGATGCCTTCGGTGATGCCGACTACGTTTGCGGCGCGTCACGCGATGAGCACGACGACGAGCTTGAAGAGCCGCACGTCGAGTGCGACGCGCGCGGCGAACGTGCAACGCACGGAGACGCGCGCGAGTGCTGCGAATGCGCGCGAAGACGCACGTCGTCGTGGCCCGCTTGAGAAATCAAACTTGTTCAGTGCGAAATACGTGCCGTTCTCGGGTGATACCAGCGAAACGTACTCGTTGGATGAAGTTATCTACAGAAGCAAGTCTGGTGGTCTTCTTGACGTCCAACACGACATGGAGGCGCTCGCGATCTACCCTCCGGAATACTGGAAGGCGTTGTTTGACGAGCGCGTCGGTAAGACGACGTGGCCGTATGGTTCTGGGGTGTGGAGTAAGAAGGAGTGGGTTCTCCCGGGTATTGATGATGAAGATATCGTGTCCATGTTTGAAGGGAACTCGAACTTGTTCTGGGCCGAGCGTTATGGGCGAGAGTACTTGAAGATGTCTGACCTCTGGGTGAAGCAGTGCGGTAACTCCCACACCGGTTCTTTCAAGGATCTCGGTATGACTGCGTTGGTTTCTCAAGTGAACCGCATGCGCAAGCAAGGCAAGCCCTTGTCTGCTGTTGGTTGTGCGTCCACTGGTGATACGTCTGCGGCTTTGAGTGCCTATGCCGCCGCCGCCGGTATTCCTTCCATCGTTTTCCTTCCGGCAGACAAGATCTCCGTCGCTCAGCTTGTGCAGCCGATCGCGAACGGTGCTCTCGTACTTTCTATCGATACTGATTTCGATGGTTGCATGCGCCTCATCCGCGAAGTTACCGCCGAATTGCCGATCTACTTAGCCAACTCTTTGAACTCGTTGCGTCTTGAAGGGCAAAAGACGGCGGCTATTGAAATTCTCCAGCAATTCAACTGGGAAGTGCCTGATTACGTCATCATTCCGGGTGGTAACCTCGGTAACGTTTATGCTTTCTTCAAGGGTTTCAAGATGTGCAAGGATCTCGGACTTGTTGATCGCCTTCCTCGTATGGTGGTCGCGCAAGCGCACAATGCCAACCCTCTTTACCGCGCGTACAAGAATGGCTGGGAATCGTTCGAAGCTGTCAAGGCGGAACCGACGTTCGCGTCTGCGATTCAAATCGGTGATCCGGTGTCTATTGATCGCGCGATTTACGCGCTCACGGAGTGCGATGGTATTGTTGAGGAGGCTACTGAGGAAGAGATGATGGATGCTGCGGCGGAAGCCGACTTGACGGGTATGTTTAACTGCCCTCACACTGGTGTTGCGCTCGCTGCCCTCAAAAAGCTTCGTGAATCTCAAGTCATCGGCCCAACCGATCGTACTGTGGTTGTCAGTACCGCACACGGCTTGAAGTTCACCCACAGCAAGGTTGCGTACCACGAGAAGAAGCTTGAAGGCCTTGCATCGAAATACGCTAACCCTCCGGTGCAGGTCAAGGAGGACTTTGGGGCGGTCATGGACATCCTTTCCCAGCGCCTTGCGACGAACTAAGGAAACGAAACGATAGTCATCGCGTCCAAACCGCATTTTAGATTGTATGTCATTTAAAGATCAGCTCTTTAACTTTATATAAACATCACCCTCTCACACGCGAGCATGTTATTAGTTTTTTCATTTTGATCAGCGTTTATTTACAAGTTGAATCGGCGCGTATTTCAGCTTCATCATCTAGCTATTTCGAGGCAAGGCTGCTCTCAGACTTGTGAGTGAGTAAACGTACATAACGGTGGCAAGGTAAAAGGTGGACACAAGAAGTAAAAGTAATTGTGCTCAACTCAGAAGAGGCGCTGATCTTCAAGCGCGCTGTGATGGGGATCGACGAATTCGCCATCTTGAAAGTTATACATAGTGAGATTATCCGTGAAAAACGGAGAGCTTTGCTCTTCTTGTCGCTGCATCGCATGAGATTGCCAGAAGCTTTCGAGAATGTAGTCTGGCTCGCCGCCGTATGTTGTCGGACCAGCTGCATTTCCACCAGCCTTGGATCGCTTCGATTGAGCAAGAAGTAGTGGTTCATCGCCAAATGTCGTAGCGATCGAGGCATCGGAAGTAACTTTCAGCATCCCACGTTTCTTCTTTTGAGCTTCCTTGACATCCAAAGTTGTAGGTGCAAGTGGTGGTGGTATCTCAATCGAAGTGACTGGCGGAATGGACAATAACTCCGGAGTATCAACAACCTCACCCTTCTCAGCTAACTTGACTCTAAGCTGAACATTCTCAGCATGCAAAACGTCCACTTTCTTTTGTAAATCTTTTATCGTTTTGCGCATAGTTGCACTGTCTGCCAACAACGTCTTGGCGGTATCCAAAAGCTTTGCGTCCTCCGCCTTCTTTCGAATCTTCGACCGCTTGGCCGATTCGCGGTTGGCAATCTTGCGACGATACGTTCTCAACAACTTTTCCCGTTCTTTTTCATCCATGTCGTCTGTAAGACCTTCTACCTCGATGCCCATCTTTTGAAGGTCGCTCACGCTCGTGTTCTTCTTCATAGACGAGTCCAACAACGAAAGCATCGACTCAGACTTCTTCATCGCGACTTGAAACACGCGCGAGAGGTTCGTTCAACTCAGCCCCGTGCGATTGGTCTTATGAACGTTTCCAACCAAAGGCGCTGTCAAAACGCTTCGTTGATGAGGGCGGTGTGTACTGTTGAACTCAAGTGCCCACGTCTGTGCGAAGACAAGATGCGGCGCGGCGAGGATTGGTTCAGTTCCCTTCTCCTCTCCGCTCGTTTCGGTCGCTGTCGTCTCTTGAATGCCGTGATAACACCTCAAAGAACCGAGTATGTACGCCACACACCGTTCGATCAACCGTGCTTCGCGCGTTCACCTCTCTCGTTCGCTCGATTCGTTCGCGTGCAAGTCAAGATCGCGGCGTTCTCGCGCACTTAACACCCCGAAGCGTCGTTCGTGCGTTACCGCGCGCGATCGCCGCTCGCACACGTGCGTCTTGGTGCGTGATACGTACGAGATCTATCTCTTTCACTCGCGTGATGTCCCCTCGCGCGCTGGTTTCGTACTCACGTGACGTGCGTTCGACTGCGGGGCGCGCGCGCAATGCGCCGACGTCCGCAGTCGTCCCGCGCGCGAACGAGCGTCCCACAACGCGCGAACGGGCGGGGGGTCTCCACAACGTACTGTGGGTGATTTAACCCTATCAGGTACACATAATACGAGATCCCCCCCGTCGCCGAGTCGCGACGTCGCGACAATAGGCTAGCGAACATTTGAATTTGAACCGAGTTTCTAGGGTACAGATGATCAACCAATCATGAACCCACATGGATGGTGAGGGCTCGCGCAAAACGCGTGTGGCGTCGCTCGCGACGGCACTGCAGCTCGCACACGTCCGATGGCGGACGCCGAACAACACGTACCCGTGTATAACACTCTTGAAGACGTCTACGCCGGTGCGTTGGATGAAAACACCAAAGCGCGCTACGTTCGCGTCGCGCGCGCGTGCACCGATGCGCACGGGCACGCGCCGGACGCGTTCGCCAGGTCGCCTGGTCGAGTGAATTTAATCGGTGAGCACATCGACTACGAGGGATATTCTGTGCTGCCAATGGCGATTGGATTGGACACAATCGTCGGCATTCGCGTTAATCCCGAGCACGGATCGATCAAGGTATCGAACACCAACCCAGCATACTCGAGCAAGGAGTTTGGCTCGGACCCAGCGCAAGATGTCGATACGCAAAGTCTGCACTGGACAAATTATGTCATGTGCGGATACAAAGGAGTGTTTGATTTCATCAATGAAAATGCTCCTGGAACTGCACCGACGCCAGTCGGGCTGGAAATCGTCGTCGATGGCACGGTGCCCACGGGGAGTGGCTTGAGTTCGTCTTCGGCGTTGTGCTGCGCCGTCGCCGTCGCCGTCATGTCCGCATTTGGGTTGAACTTCACCAAAGGCGAGCTCGCTGATCTTACTTGTAAGTGTGAGCGATATTCCGGGACGCAATCTGGAGGAATGGATCAGGCCATCTCGATAATGGGTGAAGTCGGCGTTGCCAAGTTGGTTGATTTCAATCCGATTTCAACCAACGACGTCGCTCTTCCAGAGGATGCTGCATTCATTATCGGTAATTGCTTAGCTGTTAGTAATAAAGCCGAAAGTGCGCACATGCGATACAATTTGCGAGTCGTTGAATGTCGACTTGCGGCGATCGTTTTAGGTTTGAAGTTGGGAATGTCTGCCGAACAAGCTGGCGCGCTGGAGACGCTCAAGGAAATTGAAACCTTCCTTGGATCAATGTCTGCCGCAAAAGCAGCAGCCGAACAGCATTTGCATGAAGAGTATTATGATGCCAGAGAAATTGAACAACTGATTGGCGTTGAAACTTTCATGAATGTCTTTTCCTCGCCCGCTTCTGCGTTAGTTTTGGCGCACAACGAGAAAGGATACAAGCTCTTGTCTCGCGCGTTGCATGTGTTCGCCGAAGCTGGACGAGTTCATCTCTTTGCTGCCGCTTGTGCGATGAAAGTGTCGCCTGAAGAGCTCGGTGTTTACATGAATGGTAGTCACGAATCTTGCCGCGCACTGTACGAATGCTCGTGTGAAGAGTTGGATGAACTCGTGGACACTTTCCGAGCCGCTGGCGCATACGGCGCGCGTTTGACTGGTGCCGGCTGGGGTGGGTGCGCCGTGGCCATTGTCGCGAAGGACGCCGTTCTGAGAATTCTGGAAACCGTGAAACAAAGTTTCTATGCTCCGCGTATCTCTGCTGGCTTGGTGTCTGAAGCTGACATGCCGACGACTTTGTTCGCCACGGTGCCCTCTGCTGGCGCCGCTATTTTGAAGAATTTGTCTTTAGCCTAGGGGAGAACTAATGCTCCATTTGTATAATCATATATTTCTAGTTTTTTCATTCTCTATGCGCTATTTCTACTTTCTATTGCATGCTAGAGTATTGCTGCTATTTTATCGGTTAATCTTCTTGACGTTCGCCTGCGCGGCGTGAGCCTTGCGTCGCTTGCTTTTAAGAACCTTTCCACACAGTCGACATTTCAGTCCCTCAGTGTCTTTAGGTAGCCCACACGATGCACAGGAGCCATATGCATTAATCTGCGCTCGCGATAACTCGTTTTCTCTCGCCAAGGCCGTCGATGACGCGCTTAACCACGCGCTCAGTTCGGGAATGTCCCCCACGTAAGCTTCGGCAGCTTGACGCAGAAATGCCACACGACGCGCGATCGGTGTATCTGTTGGTGCGCCCTTCGGTCCAAACGATGGTGCCTTAAGACTTTGACGCGCCTTATCTCTATTCATACTCGCTTGAGTTGTACCACTCGACTCCACGCCGCGTAGTGGCGGCGGCGTGTGCGCCATTACGGTAACAACTGTAGTCGATTCTCTACGCGCGCAGTGTGTCTTTACACGTGTTGTAGATTACAGCGTCTATTATTGCTAAATATGTTTTGATAAGACTACTAGCTTTTAGTGTTTTAGTCACAACATCGACTGCGTTTCTGATGGTAACACGTCGTATCCATCATGGCCGTTCCACATCTCTCCTAAATTTCCATGTTTCCACCCGAGGAGCATGGACGTGCCCACGACTGTGGGAACGAGGTACGTAAGCGCGGGCTGACCTCCTTGTCCACCGACTTCAAAATACAACGCTGTGAATGTTAATGACATTCCAACAGCGTACGCCAAGAGCGACCAGAAAAAGTAATAGTAATTGATTTCCCCGAAGTCTCGCTTTCTGTTGTCAAACAGCAAATTGTGAACGATTAAGAGTCCGGGAAGGATTACGTCTCCGTAACCCAACATCGAGAACTCTCCAGAATGTGATAAGCGTGGGAATAAAAACAGCATTGGTAAACTCTCGCCTTCATCACCTCCGCGCGCCACGGCCACCATGACACTCTTCTTTCCAAATAGGTGCGGTTGCACGTACACCCAGAAAATGTCATACAACATTGCACCTCCGAGGAGGAAAGTTGCCACCTTTAAGTTGGGCAGATGTACTAGACGCAATATGTTCACTAGGAAAGACAAACCCATGATATCTTGTAATACCCATGACCAAGTAGCAGTTTGGAAGATGAGCCAAGTAGACACAATCAAGCCAGCCACGATGCCAGCCGGAATGGACAAGTGATGCACCGCGCCAAAGACTGGAAGTAACACGTGGTTTTCTCGAGAGTTTGACGCGCCACGAACCGATGCAAAGCCCTCGAATATGATCACTTGCAAACCTTGGAAGGACGCAAAAGCAAAGATTAGTCGCATCGCGACGAAAATCCAATGCTGCATGGAATAGAACAAGACCAATAGCACCACTGAAGCCATGATGACGAAGTACAACGCACTGTACTCGTTGATTTCAACGCCTTCATGCGTGCTCGAATCGTCTCCAATACCTCCTTGGCTACTCGAACCCTTCGAAATTCCAGCGTATCGTTTATCTTTCAGCGACCAAATACCACCGAGGACGATGGTCAGCAGTGCCATGCCAACCAGAGCGGTGGATGCCACAAAGTCAAATGAGCTCGGCACCGCTGCAGTCGCATCAATCATAATCGTAGTCTTTTCACTGCTCGCTGTAGACTCCCATATAGCATCTCCCAATCGACCGGCAACCATAGCGACGATGATGGACACCTCTTCGTCAGTGTTACACGTCATCGTCGTGAACTCTTCACCCGGGCTCACGATGATGAGTGCCTTTGCCCCGGCTGCTTGAGCTACTCGAGCTTTAGCTATAAACTCACACTCTCCGCGGGTAACCACTAACACACCACCTTGAAATGAGTCAGGTACTGCGGATGCGGTGCACCCGTACGTATCTAACGCAATGTTCGCGCGTTCCGCGATGTACGGCCCCACCGGGCCCGACTGCCCCACGTCCGAACCAAACAGCGCCAAAACTCCAGGCGCAACCTCTACCGTCTCTCCTTGTCTCAGCACAACTTCTAAAGATTTCGCTGTCGTTCGATTTGTACACGTTACCGTGCTTTGTGCCGACGTCGTACCGAGTAAACTCGCCATAATCACCCCAAACAACATCGCCATTCGCAAGATCATTGGGCGCGTGCCCGTGACGACCCCCATCGCCTCGTTCGCGCGCGTTCTATCGTTCACCGCGAGTCAGGCGCACCGTCGCGCACTCGTCGTCTTTCCTCCGATCGGTCGTTCCCGTACACGAACCCAATCTTCGTCGTCGTCGCCCGTCTACGAGTGCGGCGTCGTGTTGGTTTGGTGTTCACCACCTCACGCACGAGGACGCATATCAGTCCCGCTGTGCTGTGTGTGGGTGTGTGTGTGTATTGGACGGCGAACCTCGAGAGCGAGGGGACGAACGCACCACGACGCACGACACACGCGCGCTCGCGCAGTCGTCATGCGTCCCGTGCGTGATGGTGGTGATGCGAAACGTCGCAAAACCCACGCCGACGCGGACGCCGACGCGGACGCGGACGCGGACGCGGACGGTGGACACGGCAAAGGCGCGGCTCGCGTGGATGTGCCACCGCCACCACCAGGGGGAGGAATGGGAGCACAGTCGACGGCGACGGCGCGTGACACAGAATCATGGCGCGTGAGTGGGCACGACGCGGGACAGCGACGGGAGAGATTCGGTGCGGGCACGAGCGGCACGATATCCCTCGCCGCCATGGACCGGGCGCAAAGGGAAAAGGCAAAGAGCGAAACCAAGTTGTTGGAGGAAAAGGAGCACGAATTTCATTTGAAACAGACAAAGGTGCGGGCGGATATACGCATCAAGGAAGGTCGAGCAAAGGCGATTGATTTAATCGCACGTAATGTATTCGCGGAGTCCTATGTTGAGTTTGATGCGTTCGTTAACCCACTTACGGTGCTCAGTGGGTTGACGTTGTCAGACATGGAAGAGTTGAAGAAGGATTTAGAGGACGTGCGAGATTTGGACACAAAGCATGCGAGAAGACGAGAGTTTTGGTTGGCGATGATTGGAGTCACACTTGAAGCTATCAAAGAAGCGCGCGCGAAAGAAGAAGCTGAAAGAGCGCGTATACGTGGTCAAACCACCGAGCGCGAAGAAGGGACAAGTTTACACACGGACATCGACGACGACGTTGTGGAAATTGTTAGTGGTAAATCATCGGCAGAGCTCGCAGAGCTCGAAAGTGAAATCACAGCTCAAATTCAAGGCCCAGATGCAAGTGAAGTTGAGTATTGGAGTGAGGTTTTGAAGCGTATATCTACGGCAAAGACAAAGGCTAACGTTGAAGAAATGCACAGCGCTCTCAAGGTGAAGTTTGAGCGAGAAGAAATCGAAGACGCAGGCCGTAAGCGTGCGGCTTTTTTGTCTGCGGCGGCCAAAGAAGATGCCGACGAAGATCTTCTTGGCGCAGATTTCGGTAAGCACATGGCAGATGATGACGTGCACGCATCAGAGTGGGACGATGATGAGTGCATCTCAACACCGGCTCGAGCGCCGTCATTGTCAGCTGCCTACGATCCAACGCTTTCTCCGAAGACGATTCGCATCGACGAACTTGAGGATGGTATAGAAATTATTGATGCAGCAAAAGACGCCGCCGAAATCACACGACTTCGTGAAGAAGAAAGGATTAAGGGTATGTCTCGCTTCAAAAAAGTTACGAGCGCGACTGGAGTGCTTCGCGGCAAGACGGAGGAAGATGTGTATAATGCATTCAAAACTGCCGGAGGCGCGCATCACTCGCGGGGTGTACTTGGAAACTTGATCACAGGCACTACTGATTTCAAGGAAATTGAAAAACAAGAAGATGCAAAGGCCAAAGCGATGGTTGAGCGCATGATGGGAGCTACTGAGGATGGCGACGCAAATTTCTCCGCTGAAGTCACTCTGGAGTCACAGGCGTATTGGTGGCACGACAAATATCGCCCTCGGAAGCCTAAGTATTTCAACCGCGTTCATACTGGTTATGTTTGGAACAAATACAACCAAATGCACTATGATTCATCAAACCCACCTCCAAAGGTGGTGCAGGGGTACAAGTTCAACATTTTTTACCCAGACCTCATTGATAAGGCAAAGGCTCCGTCGTACACTGTCGTGCCCGATGGTTCGCCAGATAATGAAACCGTGTTGCTAAAGATCTCTGCGGGCCCACCGTATGAAGACATCGCGTTCAAAATTGTCAACAAAGAGTGGGAATACAGTCACAAACGTGGTTTCCGCTGTACGTTTGAGCGCGGTATTTTCCATCTCTACATCAACTTTAAGCGGTCGAAATACCGCCGATAGGACTAAACATAGCAAATAGCACAAACAATTTCCTTTTCATTGATTATTAGTTGATTCTCAATCGCCTTTCGGGATGTTCTCTACAAATTACAAATCCTCTACACATGCGTCTGCTCGCAAAGGCTAGAAGGGAAGCAGACGCGCGTTTGGACGACGCAAAGGGAGACTAGTTCTCCGCATCGAGACGACGCTGAGCCTCTTCTTTGGCCCAAGATGTCATTCTAGTCTCCGGCTTGGCGCTGAGACCAAAGCAAAGAATGCCCGTTGCGAGTGCTAACGCCGTGTACCACGGCGCTTCCCAATCCTCCCAGACTCTGCTCTTACCTGCCGGCGGTGGGGTCTCGCCGAACAAGTAACCATTTCTACCAGTCTGCGTACCTTCCGCAAAGTACCCTCCCGGCGGACCAGCACCGTATGATCTTACGGAGGCGCGCTGCGCACCGCGCAACTGCGTCAACGCCGCTCGACGAATGACGTTCAACATGCTTGCTTGTCAACACGCACGCGCGCGCGTATGAAGCGGTGGCGAGTGTTTGAATGCGTGCGCGTTGAATGTACGTTCAACGTTAACCGCGTGAGATCGTACGGGTGCGTGCGTCTACGTCGTTCACGTCGCGTGCGAGTGTGACGACCGAGGTCACGTCCAGCGCGATCTCGCCTAGGTCTCGGGTAGGCTAGTTTTTTGGGACAATTTATGAGTAGGCTTGTTTTAGCCTACCCAATGGGATAATTTACTTGAAGGTGTACGGCGACGCGACAAAGCGACGCGCGCGTCGCGTGACGCGCGAGCGTTGATGTGAAGGATATTTCGCGTCGTATCGCTCAGTATTTCGACGAACGGATGCGATACGGGCGCGCGTCATGCTGATTTGCCGCTGCGCAGGCGCGCTGGCGGAGGCGCAGTTTTACCGGCCGTTGGGCAACGCGTGATAATACCGCGGGAATTCCGAGGAATTGGTGTGCTATCGCGTATAAAAT
>Ga0181564_10000127_pt1 | contig 57018 bp, 46 predicted proteins | sample 011ome_24_FD_134512 | JGI IMG/M metagenome (GOLD analysis project Ga0181564, IMG submission 134512) | Coastal salt marsh microbial communities from the Groves Creek Marsh, Skidaway Island, Georgia - 011513CT metaG (megahit assembly) | ecosystem: Environmental > Aquatic > Marine > Intertidal... | reverse complement strand
TTAACTTTATAACGCTAAAAGGCAATGTCAAAAGGACCAATTTCTACTTTTTTACAAACGAATTTTAAGCACTTTAATGCCGCCGCATTAATTGAAGCTGCCCAAGCCTATGAACAGAAATTACTGGAAGGACATTCTATGTTGGTAAGTTTGGCCGGAGCAATGAGTACTGCAGAATTAGGGATAAGTTTAGCAGAAATGATTCGGGCAGATAAAGTTCATGCTATTTCATGCACAGGGGCTAACTTAGAAGAAGATGTTTTTAATTTAGTGGCTCATAATCACTATAAGCGCATTCCTAATTATCGAGACTTAAGTCCTTTTGACGAACAAGAGCTGCTCAACAATCATTATAACCGAGTCACAGATACCTGCATACCTGAGATGGAAGCAATGCGAGTAATTGAGGAGCATTTAGTCCGGCGTTGGGTCAGTGCCGCTAGTAATGGAACTCGGAAGTTTCCCCATGAATATTTTTATGACCTACTATTGTCAGGAGATATTTCATCATCCTATCAAATTAACCCGGAACACTCTTGGCTACTAGCTGCGGCTGAAAAGAATTTACCCATCGTTGTTCCCGGCTGGGAAGACTCTACCTGTGGAAATTTCTTTGCTTCTCATTGTATCGAGGGCAGAACCAACCCACAGGTTGTAAGATCCGGGATAGAGTATATGATTGACCTAGCAGCATGGTATCAGAAAGAATCTGTAAAGGGTATTGGATTCTTCCAAATTGGTGGTGGAATCGCTGGTGATTTCCCCATTTGTGTGGTACCTATGATTGAACAGGATTTGGGTATCTCAGCGCCTTTATGGTCATATTTTTGCCAAATTAGTGATTCAACCACTAGTTATGGGTCCTATTCCGGGGCTATTCCTAACGAAAAAATAACGTGGGGAAAATTAGGTGTGGATACGCCAAAATTTGTCATAGAATCTGATGCAACCATTGTTGCTCCACTAATTTTTGCGTATCTACTAGACAAATAAATTTTTCGGAATTAATGTCTTCACGCCTAATCACTTCAAATAAGAACGATACTCGTCTTCCTAAGCTAGATAGCGTCTTAGACCTGTATGATTCTCTACTGCTGCCTAGGCTCGTTGAAGAGAAGATGCTTAAGCTTTTACGACAAAATAAAATAAGCAAGTGGTTCTCGGGTATTGGACAAGAGGCCATTTCGGTTGGGGTGACTAAGGCCTGTAATGATGAGGATTTTCTACTCCCCATGCACAGAAATTTGGGCGTATTCACAAGTAGAAATGTACCTCTCTACCCCCTATTTTGTCAACTTTTTGGTAAAGCTGATGGCTTTAGCTCGGGCCGTGAACGTTCATTTCATTTTGGTAGCTTAGAGCACAGGATAGTTGGTATGATATCGCATTTAGCGGCTATGATGCCTGTGGCAGACGGTTTAGCACTTGCCAATAAATTACGAGATAATCAATCAATTGCGGTATCCTTTTGCGGGGATGGAGCCACTAGTGAGGGTGATTTTCACGAAGCCTTAAACCTGGCTGCTGTTTGGAATTTACCTGTAGTCTTTATCATTGAAAACAATGGATATGGCCTATCCACACCAACATCACAACAATACGCATGCGAACACTTAGTAGACCGTGCCATTGGCTATGGTGTTAAAGGTATACAAGTAGACGGAAATGATATATTTGCTGTAATGGATGCAATGAAAGAAGCACGAGCCAGTGCTTTAAAGGGTAAACCTGTGCTCATCGAAGCACAGACATTTAGAATGCGGGGACATGAAGAGGCCTCTGGGACGGCGTATGTGCCCAAAAACATGATGGCTGAATGGGCAAAGAAAGATCCCATTGTGCGTTTTGAGCAGTATCTTCGTCAGAATTTCGACTATACCGATCAGCAATTTTCTGAACATAGCATACGGCTTAGAGATGTATTCAAAACTGACTTAAACAAAGCACTTGTGGCCAATGATCCCAGTTTTGATGAGGAAGTCGAACGAGCAGCTATTTTTGCTCCTCAATATAGATCTAGCTCTACTCCTGAGGCTAAAGTAGCAAAGAATGTAGTTGAAAAACGGTTTATAGATGCCATTTCTAATGCATTATCACAGAGTTTACGAGAAGACGAAAATGTGCTTCTTATGGGGCAAGATGTAGCTGAATATGGTGGGGTTTTTAAAATATCTGATGGGTTCCTAAACGAATTTGGTGAACAACGAATTAAAAATACACCCATCATAGAATCAGGTATCTTAGGGGCTGCTTTAGGTTTATCATTGGATGGTTTTAAGCCCATTGTTGAGATGCAATTTGCCGATTTTGTGAGTTGTGGGATGAATCAAATCATTCAAAATATAGCCAAATCGCATTACCGTTGGACGCCGGGAATTAATGTGACCATACGCTTACCTCATGGAGCAGGTGTTGGAGCAGGGCCATTTCATTCACAATCTCCAGAGTCATGGTTTATGCCTCATGCGGGCCTGAAAATTTTAGTACCCTCCACTGTGGAAGATGCCCAAAACATGCTATATAGCGCCATATTAGAACCTAACCCTGTTTTATTTTTTGAACATAAAAGACTTTATCGTAGCCTAAGAGAGACGGTACCTGTAAAGGCAGAATGGACCGATATTCATGCCGCTAGGGTACTACGTGAAGGGAATCACATGAGCATAATTACTTTTGGCTGGCCAGTTCATTGGGCTTTGGATATTGCTAAAGAAATGGAAGAACAAGGTATTTCTATTGAGGTCGTTGATTTAAGGAGTTTAGCTCCTATCGATTGGTCCACTCTGCTAGGTTCTGTTAAGAAAACGAATCGTGTTTTGTTACTGCAAGAAGCCTCGGAAATAATGGGCCCCATGAGTGAGATTGCTTCTTATCTTTCAGAGCACGCCTTTCAGTGGTTAGACGCTCCTATCAAAAGAGTATCATCCATCCATACACCAATCCCATTCAACAAGAATTTAGAAGATGGCTATTTAGCACAACATCGCCTCAAGGAGCAGGTATTGGACTTGTTAAATTTCTAAGTTATTACTTAGTCAAATTTAAGCGTAGTTATGCGGATGAATGAGGCGTTTGATAAGCAGCATTATTATTCCATTAACGTCCATCGTTGAAAATCCTTTGATTGCTCTATCAGCGTCTAACAATGCGTTAAATATTCCCATCATATCTTCAGCAGTATACCGATTTGCATCGGCGGATAATCGTTTGTAATAATATGGAGAGTTTATGTGAAGAGCTTTTTTTATCTCATTGTCTGATTTAGAAGCCTGCTTGAGCCGAATAATCTGCCATAGTTTTAAAAAATCTGAATATAAAAAAGCCACTATACGAATAAGTTCACCGGTATCTGATTTACTTTGTTGTAGGATTCTTTCGGCAATAAAAAAGGCTTCTTGAATTTTTTTCTGGTTTATAGCTTCTTTGAGTTCAAACACATCGAAACCTCGATAGGACCCAACGATAGAACGGATTTTATTAAGGTCAATTTCACCTTCACTATTGGCTGTATAGGTACAAATTTTATCTATTTCTGAAGATAAAAGCTTTAAATCATTGCCCACTAATTGTGCCAGTAATTGGGCAACTTGTTCACTTAAGTTGGTTGAGTATTCTTGTTTAGCCCAGCCCATTACCCAGCTAGCTAGCTGATGATCTGCCAGAGGATCAAATAATAAAGTATGTATTCCGGCCCCATGTAACCCCTTGCCTAATCGAGTATTTTTTGGAATTTTAGTCTCTAAATGTATTACAAAAATAGTTTGAGGATTCGGGTGCTTTAGATAGTGCAAGAAATCATCTTGCAAATTAGCAGGCATTCTTTTAAAAAGATCATTGGCATTTTTCACCACAACCAATCGCCGCTCAGCCATCATAGGATAACTTTTGACTAATTGAAGGACAGCTTCTAACTGCACCTCATTTCCATAGAGAAAATCACTATTGAAATCACGTTCATGCGATGGAATTATTTGAAGAATTCGCTGTAAAAATCGATCTATAAAGAAATGCTCACTCCCTTCAATCATATAAATTGGATGAACTTCTCCCCTGTTTAATGAAGCAATTGCTGCGCGAAAAAGCTCAAGGGATGAATTCTTTGGTGCCATGTTACGCTAAATAAGCTAAGGTTTGTTAGGGCGTTATCCTTCCCATCATACGAGGGAATGCAATGGTCTCTCTGACATGACTAAGTCCGCATATCCAAGCAACCGTTCGCTCTAACCCTAAGCCAAATCCAGCATGGGGAACACTTCCAAAACGTCGTAAATCGATGTACCAATCAAATACTTCTGGGTCCAATCCCTCTTCCTCAATTCTAGCGAGAATGACGTCCAAATTATCTTCCCGTTGACTTCCACCAACTATTTCACCGTAACCTTCTGGCGCTAAAATATCCACTCCAAGAGCATAGGTATCCGTTTCGTCTCGCTTCATATAGAAAGCTTTTATTTGAGCGGGCCAATGGGTTACCATAACAGGTACATCAAATTGCATGGTTAGTACCGTTTCATCACTACCCCCGAAATCGGAACCCCATGTAAATTCTTGGGCCGATTTTTTCCACCTTGGAATATTGCGCAAATCTTCTTCTATCTGATCAACTCGAGTATGGATATCAATAACACGTTTTTCTATCTGCTTCTTTCTCCATTTTTTTGCAGAACCATGTTCTTTTTGAATAGCATCTTGTTCCTGGATAAGTTCTTCTTTTTCTGCTTTTCGTTGTTGAATTAATTCATCCAACACTTTAGCTGTTTTGTCCGAGTTAAGTATATCAACAGCATCATCATACTTTATTCGTACAAAATCTTTATCAACCAATCGTTTAAGAGAACTAGTATCTCGTTCCAATAGCGCTAGTTCATGATGATATTTCTCTAGAACTTCAGCAACGATAGATTTTAGCATATCTTCTGCTAAATCCATATTCATTTCTAGGTCATAGAAAGCCATTTCTGGTTCAATCATCCAGAATTCGGACAAATGTCGACGTGTTTTGGATTTTTCGGCTCTAAATGTCGGGCCGAAGGTATAAATTAGACCGTGAGCCATCGCCAGTGCCTCTCCGTAAAGTTGACCTGTTTGCGCTAAGTAGGCTTTATCGTTAAAAAAATCAGTCTCAAATAAGGTAGTACTCCCTTCTGCTGCATTGGGGGTAAAAATAGGTGTATCTGTCTGAATAAATCCTTTTGATTGAAAAAAATTATGTATGGCAAATATGATTCCATTTCGCACCCGCATAGCAGCCCATTGTCGCTGGCTACGCAACCATAAATGACGACGGTTCATTAAAAACTCAATGCCATGTTCTTTAGGTGTGATTGGATAATCAGCCACTAATTGAATTACTTCAAGTCTCTTAACTTGGAGTTCTACCCCACCAATACTTCGTTCATCGGATACTACAAAACCATTTAAGCGAATGGAGGATTCTTGCTTTAAACTAATCGCTGCTTCCCAGCTATCTTCAGACACTTCTTCTTTATTAACTACACATTGGCAAATACCAGAACCGTCTCTACATTCGATGAATACCAAGCTTCCACTGCTTCTCACATTGTACACCCAGCCAGCTAGGTCAACGTCCGTGGAGATATGATTTTTTAATTGATGAATATACGTCAATTGTCTTTTCATTCTTTTATCTATGATTCTATTTTGGGGTTAGTTTAGCTTCAACAAATTCGCTTTCACTCATAAACCCTTGAGCAAAAGTCATAATATCTTCGGCAGGAACACGATCAATATGCTCAACTAGTTCATCTAAGTCTACATGACGCTTATAATAAATCTCACTTTTGGCTAATCGCATCATCCGATTAGATGTATTTTCTTGACTCAAAAGGAGTTTCCCTTTCAATTGAGCTTTGGCTTCTGATAATTCTTTACTTGCTATTTCCTCTTTTGCAAGAAGGTTTAGCTGTTCCACTACTAATTCATGAACATGGTCAACGTATTCTTTATCCGTACCAACATAGACCCCCCAAATTCCTGTTTCCAGAAAACTTTGGTTAAACGTTTGCACCGAATAACAGTAGCCATATTTTTCTCGGATATTTTGATGAAGACGAGAACTCATGCCACCACCTAATAAGGTGTTTGTAAGTAGAAGTACATACTTTTGTGTATCATCAAAATGTAGCCCTCGTCTGCCCCATATGTAATGTGTCTGTTCAATACTTTTTGTCAGTGATAGTGGAGTAGTATTCAGAGGACTTAATACTTCAATAGGGTGCTCTACCAATTGTCTATCTTGACTTGTAAGTACCCTTTCACAATACTTTAATACCGTTTCATGATCCACTTTCCCCGCAACAGCTACAATTAAATTTTCAGGGGCGTAACGATCTCTCATGTACTGAAAAAGATCTGCATCGGAAAATGAAGATACCGTTTCTTCGTAACCTAAAATTGGCCTGCCAAGTGGGTGATTTTGAAATAAATGACTAGTGAATTCTTCAAACAAATAATCATCTGGGGAATCACGGTACATTTTCATCTCTTCTATCACAACCTTTTTTTCCTTTTCAATTTCCTCTTTCGGAAAGATTGGATTCATTACCATATCTGATAACACATCTAAGGCTGTCGTTAATTCAGTGTCGAGGCAACGAGCATAGTAACAAGTGTACTCTGTAGATGTAAAAGCATTTAGGTAACCACCAACAGATTCCATAGACTGTGCAATTTCAAAGGCCGTTCGATTTTTGGTTCCTTTAAATAACATGTGTTCTAAAAAATGGGTTACCCCTGCCTGTTTTTGCGTCTCATGACGTGCACCGGATTTTACCCAAATACCTGCAGTCACACTTTTTACACTGGGAATATGTTCGGTTACAACGGTTAAACCGTTAGCTAAAACTGTTTTGGTTATAAAATCTTCCATATATATAAGGTATTAACTCTGGCGAAATTTGGATAGTACTATTTATTAAGTCTATTCAAGTACGCGATTATACTTTTCATTGTTAGTCCGAATTGTAAAGATACAGCAATCACTTAGAATCTACCTGACTTTGTACAATCAATTCTTAGCAACTAACTTTTTTAACCAAAAAAGGCACTCCCTAATGGAGTGCCTTTTAAAGAATATGCGTTACTGTTATGATCAGTCACGTGGCATGAGTGCTTTTCTGGATAGACGCAATTTTCCACCATGTTCTACTTTAAGTAAAACAATATCTATTTCGTCTCCCAGTGCAAGGTAATCAGAAACTTTTTCCACTCGTTTGTGATCGATTTCTGAGATATGCAGCAAACCATCTTTACCAGGTGCTACTTCTACAAAGGCTCCAAAGTCTTTTATAGATTTTACTACCCCTTTATAAGTGGCACCTTCCTCTAAATGACCTACAATCATTTTTATTCTCTTTTTAGCTTCTTCCGCTTTTGCTAAATCATTGGCAGAAATAGTAATGACTCCTTTACCTTTGTCATTTTCTTCAATGATGATTTCAGTACCAGTTTCTTTTTGAAGAGTCTGTATTACCTTCCCGCCAGGACCAATAACCGCACCAATGTCACTACCATCAATTTCCATTTTCAGGAATTGTGGAGCATACTGCGAGAGTTCTGGTCGTGCAACAGAGATACTCTCTGTCATTCTTTCAAGGATATGTAGTCGTCCAACTCGAGCTTGTTCTAAAGCTTCCTCAATTATCTCAAAACTAATACCTTGAACTTTCATATCCATTTGACAGGCGGTTATACCATCAACAGAACCTGCGGTTTTAAAATCCATGTCACCCATGAAATCCTCTTCACCACGAATATCAGATAATACAACAGTATTTTCTTCCCCGACAATCATACCCATGGCAATACCGGCTACTGGTTTTCTAAGGGGAACACCTGCGTCCATCAATGCCAATGAGCCTCCACATACAGAAGCCATAGAAGATGATCCATTGGATTCAGTAATATCAGAGATTACACGTACAACGTAGCTAAACTCATCAAAACTAGGCATCATTTTCCTAAGTGCTCGTTCTGCTAGGTGTCCATGTCCAATTTCTCGTCGTCCAGGGCCTCGCATAAAACCAGCTTCTCCCACCGAGTAAGGTGGGAAATTGTAGTGGAGCATAAACTTTTTTGCTTCCTGATCAAAAAGAGTATCTACATTTTGTTCATCTCTTTTTGTTCCCAAGGTAACGGACACAAGAGCTTGAGTCTCACCTCTGGTAAAAATGGAAGAACCATGTGTTCGAGGGATATAACCAACTTGAGTCCAGATATCTCTAATATCTACTGGTGATCGCCCATCAATACGTCTTTTTTGAGTTAAAATCATGTTCCGCAGCTCATCTTTCTCAATCTGACTCAACAATCCTTTTGCTTCTGAGATAAATGCTTCATCCTTTTCTTGTTCTTCAAGGGTAGCAATGACTGCATCTTTAATTTCTTTGATCTTGGCATTGTACTCTTCTTTACCAAGACCAATACCGATGACCGCCTTCATTTTTCCTTCTGCTAGATTTTTAACTTCTGACTCAACAGTTTCATCAGCTTTAGCAGGTATAAACTCACGTTTTTCTTTGCCTAATTCTTTACGTAATTCATCCTGGAAATCACATAATGTTGCTATAGAAGCATGGGCAACTTTAATGGCTTCGAGCATTTCAATTTCAGAAATCTCATCCATTTCACCTTCGATCATCAAAACAGAATCCCGGGTACCACCTACCACCATATCAATATCGGATTCTTTTAACTCGGTAACTGTAGGATTAATAATATACTCACCATTAATTCTACCAACTCGAACTTCACCCATTGGGCCGTCGAAAGGGACGTCGGATAGGTGTAGTGCTAAACTAGCACCAACGGCACCTAATACATCACCATCATTCTCATCATCGGAGGAAATTACTGAACTAATTACTTGTGTATCGTTGTAATAGCCTTTCGGGAATAGAGGGCGTAGGACACGGTCAATTAATCGACTCGATAAAATCTCTTTTTCGTTTGATCTCCCTTCTCTCTTCATAAAACCACCAGGAAAACGCCCAGCAGCTGAAAAACTTTCTTTATGGTCGACCGTTAAAGGGAAAAAATTCTGACCTGGTTTTGGTTCTTTTGCACTTACTGCGGTACATAATACCATAGTGTCACCCATACGAACCACAACGGAACCATCGGCTTGCTTTGCTATTCTACCTGTCTCGACTGATAGTGTTTTGCCAGGTGCAAATTCAATACTTCTAAAATCTTCTTTCATTATTTATCTCTTTTGTTGCTTTATCCCACAAACATAAATGTTTTGTGAGAGAAAATATTTATAAAAAAAGCTCCAGTGTGGAGCCTTTCGATTTATTTACGAATACCAAGTTCTTTTATAAGGACTCTGTACTTTTCGATATCGTTTTTCATCAAATAATTAAGTAAACGACGTCTTTTACCTACTAACTTAAGCAAACCTCTTCGTGAGGAATGGTCTTTTTTATTAGACTTTAAGTGTTCTGTAAGATGATTAATTCGGTGGGTAAATAAGGCTATTTGCCCTTCGGTTGATCCAGTATTGGTACTATCACCACCAAAATTGGTGAAAAGTTCTTTTTTTTCTTCTGCGGTTATGCTCATGTAATTGGAATGTTATCAATTCTATATTAGTCTCGAAATATACGCTTTTTTATGCAACAGAACAATAAATCTAAACAGCTACTTGCAAATTAAATATGTCGCTTTTCTAATATTTTTAGACTTTTCTTCATGTCTAAATTTAGCTGGGTTACTAATTCATTTGAACTAGTAAACTTTTGTTCATCACGAATTCGATCTATTAAGAATACTCTAAGGTTTTGCCCATAAATCTGTTCATTGAATGAAAACAAATGAACCTCAATACGTTGATTTTGCCCATTAAAAGTCGGCCTATTACCTATGTTCATCATCCCTTTGTACATATGGCCATCTAATTGCGCAAGAACCGCATAGATACCCTCTCTTGGTATGAGCTTATCTCTATGACTTAATTGAATGTTCGCTGTTGGGAATCCAATGGTTCTACCTCGTTCGTCACCATGCACTACTACGCCCTCAAAGCTATATGGCCTCCCCAAGAATTCTTCTGCCTGGATTGCATTTCCATGCATCTCTAGAGATTGGCGAATCTTAGTACTACTAATCGTTAAATCACCCATTTCTTTTTTGTCCACTATCTCAACCTCAAAGTTTAGATGTGAAGACATTTTCTGTAAGGTTTGAGCATTCCCATCTCTATTCTTTCCAAAGTGATGATCATACCCAATAATAAAATACGATAGGCCAATTTTAGCGGAGAGTATATTGGTTACAAATTCTTCTGAATTTTGAAGAGAAAAATCTCGTGTGAATGGGATGACACACAAAACATCTACACCTATTTCACTCAAATGCCTTGAGCGTTCATCTAAGGTCGTTAACAATTTGATACCATCGTCTCCCGCATGAATTATACTTCTAGGATGTGGATCAAAGCTAACTACCACACTTCTACATTTATGTTGTTTAGCCTTTTGTACTAGCCGCTTCATCAGAGACATATGACCTTGATGTATACCATCAAATGTACCCACTGTTAGCACTGTATCCTTTTCATAAAGGATGTCATCTATGTAGCGAATCTCTGTCATAAGATCAAAAGGTTAGAGAAAATATTACTTAATCAAAGAATCAAAAACATTGATTTCAATAGCTTTTTCAGCCTTAAAATCACCAATTTTACTTCTTTTTAACCCACATAGGTGAGCACGTGATCCTAATGCAATGCCAAGATCATGGGCTATGCTACGAATATAAGTCCCTTTAGAGCAGCTGATCGTGAGTTCTAATATATCATCCTTAAATGAATGAATATGGCTTGAATAAATGTGAACAGGCCGTGATTCTAATTCAATAGTTTTACCTTTACGCGCTAATTCATACAGCTTTTTACCATCTCTTTTTAAAGCTGAGTACATAGGTGGTATTTGTTGGATTTCACCGTTAAAATGATCAAGTAAAACCTGTTGTATATCTTGTAAATTGATATGTTTACAATCAGCTACCTCATCGACCTCTGTTTCAGCGTCATAGCTTGGCGTGCTTGCACCAAATTTAATTTGGGCAATATATTCTTTGGTTTGTAACTGAATTTGATCGATACTTTTCGTGGCCTTCCCAAAGCACAATACCAACAGCCCATCAGCCATGGGATCCAAAGTTCCAGCATGTCCCACCTTTTTTCTTTGGATTCTGGAACGGACATATTTAACCACATCAAAACTAGTCCAACCAAGTGGTTTATTAACTAGTAGTATACCAGCTATAGTATCTATGGCTTCAAATTCAGAAGGAAAGTTTAATGAGTCAAAAATTGGAAAATCAGTCCATTGCATACTGCTAGCGTAATGACCTATTTACTTCTTTTCTATTTTTTTAAATAGCTGTTCTATAGAGTCTACGTATTCACTAGTATCGTCTTCATAAAAATGAAGCTCTGGTATTTTACGTACTTGATTTCGTATCCGAGAGGCTAACTCAAATTTGATCTGCTTTTGTTGATCGTCCAGATACGAATATATTGTTTTGGGATCACGATTTGGCGAAAAAACACTTACATATACCTTAGCTATCGATAAATCAGGGCTTAACTGCACTTTAGTGATGGTTACAAAACAGCCATCTGGCTGGAAGTTACGCTGAATAATTTCCCCTAAATCTCGACGAAATAATTCATTTAACCGTTGTAAGCGGATACTCATGTTAATTTGATTCGTCTAAGGTTCGTTTTTCTTCGGTCATTTTATAGCTTTCAAAGGAGTCTCCAACCTTTAAGTCATTATAATTCCGAATACTGATTCCACATTCGTAACCAGAACTCACCTCTTTTACATCTTCCTTGAAACGTTTTAAAGCCCCAATTTCACCATCATAGATGACAACCCCATCTCGAATAATGCGGAGTGGGTTATTTCGGTCAATTTTACCATCAGTAACATAACATCCTGCAATGGTTCCTACTTTTGACACTTTGAATATCTCTCGTACTTCTACAGAACCCATGATCTGTTCTTTTATTTCGGGAGATAACAAGCCTTCAAGTGCATCTCTTACTTCATCCACCGCATCGTAGATTACACTAAACAGCCGGACATCGATTTCCTCGTTCTCCGCAAGTTTTCTAGCCTGTGCGGTAGGTCGAACTTGGAAACCAATAATAATAGCATCGGATGCAGAAGCTAGAAGAACGTCCGATTCTGAAATGGCACCAGCACCTGTGTGAATTATACTCACAGATACTTCTTCGGTTCCTAATTTTTGCAGTGCACCTGATAAAGCTTCAATTGAGCCATCTACATCTGCTTTGATAATGATATTAAGCTCAGATACTTCGCCTAGGGCCATTCTTCTGGATAAGTCGTCCAGCGTCATATGTTTGGTTTTTCTGAGAGCTTGTTCACGACGAATTTGTTGACGTTGATTCGCTATTTCTTTCGCAGCTTTCTCGTCGGTTGCAACACGTATTTTATCACCTGCTTGAGGCATTTCATCAAATCCTGTTAGCTGTACAGGTGTTGCAGGTCCAGCTTCTGTGATTCGTACACCTAAATCGTTCTCCATTGCTCGAACTCTACCATAACAAGGTCCAGCGACAAATGGGTCCCCCACTTTTAGTGTACCATTCTGGACCAAGATATTTGCCACAATACCTTTACCCTTATCTAATCTAGATTCTAGGACTACACCATCTGCACGCCGATCTGGGTTAGCCTTTAATTCTAATAATTCTGCTTCAATCACTACTTTTTCAAGTAAATCGGCAATTCCCATACCCGTTTTGGCTGACACTAATGCAAACTGTGTAGATCCTCCCCAGTCCTCGACAATAACCGAATGGTCGGATAACTGCTGCTTTATCTTATCTGGTGAAGCACCAGGTTTGTCCATTTTATTAATGGCAACTACCATTGGGACGCCAGCCGCCTTCGCGTGATTAATCGCTTCAATAGTCTGAGGCATAACCGAGTCATCAGCAGCAACAACAAGAATTACGATATCTGTTGCTTGTGCTCCACGTGAACGCATAGCGGTGAACGCCTCGTGACCTGGTGTATCTAGGAAAGTGATTTTCTTTTCGTTATGTAAAACCTCATAGGCTCCAACATGCTGAGTAATACCCCCAGCTTCGCCCTCGGCTACTCGTGCTTCTCGAATATAATCTAACAAAGAAGTCTTACCGTGGTCAACATGCCCCATTACCGTTATAATGGGTGCTCTACCTTGTAAATCAGCTTCGTCATCGACTTCTTCTTCAAACTCCTCAACCATTTCCTCTGCATCGATAAATACAACTTCTTTACCAAACTCCTCAGAAACTAACTCAATGGTTCCGGCATCTAAACGTTGATTAATCGTAATCATGAGTCCAATACTCATGCAGGCAGAAATGATATCAGTGACACTTACTTCAAGTTCTTCTGCCAAGTCATTCGCAGTGATGAACTCAGTAACTTCGATAACTGAATTACCTTGTGCATCTTGTTCTTGCTGTAACTGTAATTCCTCTTCTCTTTCTTCCTTACGCTGTCTTCTTCTCTTACCTCGTTTATTTCCGACCGTAGAACCACCCTGAATTTTTTTCAGAGTTTCTTTCATCATACGATCAACATCAATCTCATCTACTTCGGTTTTACTAACCTTCTTTTTAGACTTCTTCTTTGTAGTTACTGTTGGTTTGGTAGTAGATTTTTCTTGGGTTCCCGCTGGTGCATCAGGTCGGTCCTTTTTACGCTTTCTCTTCTTTCTCGGTTGTCCATCAGAACTTTTATCACTAGTAAAAGCAGTTTTACCTAATACTTTTGTTCCTTTAAGCTTACCAGCACGCCCTCGAATAATGTCTTCTTCACTTTCTACATCCATTGTAGGTTTCTGAGGCGAAGTAGTCTGCTCACTCTTTTCCTCAATGTCCTGTTTTGCTTCTACAACGGTCTGTTCTTCCTTAACAGATGCATCTTCATCTGTGGATTCAGTAATTTGCTCTGTTAATGCACTAGCTGCAGTAGTGTTAGATTCAGAAGTCTGCTTTTCATCCTCATTAGCTCGTTTTAATTCATCGGATGCAACTTCGCCATAAGAGTTTGTAGTGGCCGAGGAGTTTGTTAATTTTTCTTCTACAACTTCAGTAATGCTCTCAGTTGGTTCGTCTTCTTCGGCTTGTAGCTCTAAATCTACTTCGACTTTATCTTCAGAAATCTGAAGTTCGCTAGAGGTTTCTTCTGTTACCTCTACTTGGCTAGGAGTGGAATCCTCATCCACGGGTTCAAGTCCACCCAGTAGATCATCTTCAATTGAGGCTGCTGGAGTTTTATCTTCTGGCTCTTCGTCTTCTAAAGGCTCCAAAAATTGATCTACCGTAACACTGTCATTACGCTGATTCATCATTTGATTGCGTCTTGACTCGTAAGCTTCCTTAGCACGTTCATGATCTGCGCTTTTGGCTTTATCTTCCCCATAAACCTGCTCTAAGACAACATACATGTCAGGTGTAATCTTAAAGTTTGGACGATTGGAGGCAGTAAGTCCTTTATCTTCTAATGTATCTACGATGGATTGAGTAGATACATTGAATTCTGAAGCTACTTTGAATAACGGTTTGGGTCTATTTATGGGCATGTATAAGTGTTTTGTATACGGTCTAAACTACCAATTTATGATTGAATTGTATAATTCTAATCCTCAAATTCGTAGGCAATGACTTCAATAATTTTACGAGCCAATGCTTCATCTATTGCATCGTTGGTTCGACTAACAATTTCATCGGCACTCAGTTCCAATACCGCACGAGCCGTATCACAACCAATTGAAAAAAGAAGTTGAATGGTTTCATCACCAAAATCATCCGTGAACTCAGCTAAATCGATATCATCTTCTTCTTCTACTTCTCGATAAACATCGATTTCACATTCCGATAATTTTGAAGCAAGACGAATGTTAACGCCACCTTTACCAATAGCTTTAGAAACTTGATCAGCAGGTACTAAAACACTAGCTTTTTCTCCCTTTTCGTCTAACTCAACTTTCATCACATCAGCAGGTTGAAGTGCTCTCTTAATGAATTCAACTCGATCTTTGGTGTAATTGATTACATCAATATTCTCGTTTTGTAATTCCCGAACAATGGCGTGAATTCGAATTCCTTTCATGCCAACACAAGCGCCAACGGGATCGATTCGTTCGTCATGTGACTGAACAGCCACTTTGGAACGATCACCAGGGGCTCGGGCTACTCTTACTAAGTCGATTATACCGTCAAATACTTCTGGTATCTCATTTTCAAATAAACGTTCTAAGAAGAGTTCAGAAGTCCTAGAGATTATTACGGTTGGGTTGCCATTTTTCATGTGCACACCAGTTACAACTGCACGAATGGTATCCCCTTTCCTGTATCGATCTTTATAAATTTGTTCGTTTCGAGGTAGTAAGAGTTCTACCCCATTATGATTCACCAGAATGTCTTTATTATGACGCACCTGATACACATCACCTAGAATGATTTCGCCTACTCGATCGGTGTAATCTTCATAAATATTGTCTTTCTCAATTTCTCGAATGCGCTGCGCTAATTGTTGACGAGCCATACTCACCGCTCTGCGTCCAAAATCCAAAATGTTAACTTCCTGAGCTAACTCGTCGTACAATTCGATGTCAGGATCGATTTTTTGGGCATCTTCTAAAGATATTTCACCTACTGGATCCGCTAATTCTTCTGCGGGTACAACTTCCTGAACATGCAGAATTTGAATTTCTCCTCTATCTGCATTCAAAATCACCGAAAATGCATCATCTGTTTCGTATTTTTTTCGAATCATTGTTCTAAATACATCTTCCAATATGGTTAACAGAAGATCTCGATCAATACCTTTTTCTTTTGCTATTTCAGCAAAAGAGGAAATAATTTGTTTAGAAAAATCAGGCTGCATTGAGGTGAAATTTAAAGTTAGATTGTAGGGATAATTTTGGCTTCAATAATCTGAGCAAAGGGTATTACTATGGTTTCATCTTCAACGTTTAGTTGAATATTCGTGGAGTCAACATCCTTCAATTGACCCATGATTTTATCGACTTCTTCATTGTCTTTTCGATATCGCACTCTGCAAGTACGACCAACGTTCTTTGGATATTGACGAATATCACTTAAAGGTCTACTCAACCCAGGTGAAGAAACGTTAAGCCGATAACGACCTAGTTCTACATCAAAAGCCTCAAGTAAAAAGCCCAATTCACGGCTAATTTTAGAACAAACATCAATGGATAAATCCTCCTCTTCTTTGTCGAGATAAATCCACAACTCCATGGGTGTCGTATGTTTGGTTTCCACATCTACCACAAACACGCCATGCGAGGAAGCACATTGTTGTGCTAATTCGAAGATTTTTTCCGTGCTTGTTTCCATGCTGTTTGTACTGAGTAAACTTTTGCTTTAACTATAGTTATAAAAAATAAAAAAAGCGGGAACCCCTCGGCGCCCACTAAGACACATAAGATAGGTTAAAATGGCGTCAATTTCAATTTCAGAAGAATTATAAAGTGCACTGTTTAGATAAATGCACCTTACTTCCTCAAAATAATGTTGTTCCTTTTTTGTAGTAAAGTCTATTACTTTATACTTTAGTCAATTAACTGTCTCTACTAAAAATAAAAGATATATGACCATCTTAGATACAACGAACGAACATGGTCATGACTAACCCCAGAAAGTAATACACGTTTCTTTTCAACCAACCCTACACTAACTATTGATTATTATGAAGAGTATAGGTCTTTATTTATTAGCCGCAAGTTTTTTCACCCTCCCTTTACAAGCTCAACTTACCAAACCGGGTGCCACAAGCACCGAACAGCTTATGAACAGTGTACAAGAGCGCAATGAGCACAGAGCTCAATCAATACTGCACTCCTACCCTATTCGTAATGTCGGTCCTGTTACCATGAGTGGCCGGGTATCTGACATCGCTGTGCATCCCGATACTGCGAGGATTTTTTATGTGGGCTTCGGTTCGGCCGGTATATTTAAGACTACCAATGGCGGAGCTACTATGCAACCCGTATTTGACAACCAAGGTGGTGCAATGGGTATAGGTGACATAGCCATTTCGAATTCTAACCCAAATATAATCTGGGCTGGTACTGGAGAAAATAATTCGAGCCGAAGTACCTATGCAGGTACCGGAGTCTATAAAACAACTGATGCGGGAAATACTTGGATGCTTATGGGTTTGGAAGGCACTCAGCATATAGGTAGGATTATTATTCATCCCGAAAATCCAGATGTTGTGTGGGTAGGTAGTATGGGTGCACTGTACTCACAAAATGAGGATCGGGGAGTTTATTTGACCAAAGATGGTGGACAAACTTGGGAAAAAACTCTTTTCATTAATGATAACACTGGAGTGATAGACCTGATTATTCATCCCGATAATCCAGATTTATTGTGGGCCGCTACTTGGGAGCGCTCCAGAGAAGCATGGAATTTTGTTGAGAGTGGTGCCGGTTCTGCGGTTTATCATTCAAAAGATGGGGGAAATAACTGGGAATTAGCATCAAATGGCCTACCTACCGGCACAACTTTAGGGAGAATTGGTTTGAGTATAAGTGCAGATAATCCTGATCGTATCTATGCCCTAATCGATAATCAAGATGTTCGTAAAGTAGAGTCAAATAATGATGGAAACAGGGGATTACAGGTTGATGAGTTTAGGGAGATGAGTTCAAGAGATTTTTCATCACTAGATAATGAAGAACTCAATCAATTTTTACGGCGTAATGGTTTTCCAACTAAGTATACCGCTAAAAGTGTTAAGGAAGACATTAGTTCTGGTAAATACGCCCCTAATGCCCTAGCCGACTATTTAGGTGATGCGAATGCAGAGCTTTTTGACACAGAAATTATTGGCGCTGAGGTCTATAAAACGGATAACGGTGGGGTATCTTGGGAAAAAACGCATGACATAGCACTAGACAATGTTTACTTTACCTATGGTTATTATTTTGGTGAAATTCGAGTAGATCCCAGCGATGCCAACACACTCTACATAATGGGTGTTCCTATGTTAAAATCGACGGATGCTGGTAAGAATTGGTCGCCCATTGCCGAAAACCAACGTATTCATGTAGACCACCAAGCTTTATGGGTTAACCCCAAAGACGGAGAGCATCTTTTGTTGGGTAATGATGGTGGCTTATATGAAAGTAAGGATGGAGGGGAAAACTTCATTCATCATAATGTAGCTCCAGTGGGTCAATTTTATACCGTGAATGTAGATATGGATACACCTTATAATATTTACGGTGGTCTTCAGGACAATGGGACATGGAAAGGCTCCTCTAGGTCCACACCAAACAGAGAACAACCTTGGGAGCGTCTTTATGGTGGAGATGGCATGCACGTTAACCCACATCCTGAGAATAGCGACATTGTTTACGTGGGATTTCAATATGGTAACTATGTTCGAAGAGATCTAAGTGATGGAACCTCATATCGAATAACCCCACGGCACGAAGTGGGTGAAGACAGGTACCGCTACAATTGGAACACACCCGTTGAGCTCAGTCATCATAATCCTGATATAGTATATTTTGGCTCACAACGCTTAAATCGGTCGTTTGATGAGGGAAAAAGTTGGAAGGCTATTAGTCCTGATCTAAGTTATAACCTACCCAATGGAGATGTTCCTTTTTCCACCATTACTACTATTGCTGAGTCCCCTCTCTCTTTTGAAATTATTTGGATTGGAACAGATGACGGAAAAGTTCAACATACCACGGATGGGGGTGCTACATGGATAGATGTGAGCGAAGGTCTACCTGCCTACCGTTGGATTTCAGAGGTACATGCCTCGTCTCATGACCCCTCAACAGCTTATGTTTCATTGAATGGATATCGGTTTGATGAATTTGTAACCTATGTGTATAAAACCACTGATTTTGGTGAAACATGGGTATCAGTTAAAGGCAACTTACCGGACGATGTTGTCAATATTGTAGTACAAGACCCTATAGAACCACAAATTTTATACGCAGGGCTAGATCACGGTAGCTATATAAGTTTAAATGACGGGAAAGAGTGGCATTTGCTAAATAATATACCCAACGTTGCCTCCTATGATATGGTTGTTCATCCCCGTGATTTAGAATTGGTAGTAGCTACACATGGACGTAGTATTTATGTACTCGATGTGACTCCTTTTCATGAGCTAGTTCCTAGGATAAACGAATCCACGACTTTATTCAGCCTCAGTGATATGCGCTACTCTAATAGATGGGGATCCCAATCGGTAGACTATCGTGATCCATTTGAGCCAAATTTTGAGGCATTATTTTTTGTTCAGGAATCCTCATCTAGAAAAAGAAACCAAACAACGGATTCGTTTGAAATCGCCATAGACGTTAAACAGGACGAAACGTCCCTTTACTCGACCACTATGGATGTACAAAAAGGATTTAACACCTTTCACTGGAACCTATGGAACCCAACGACGAACAGTTACCTTGAAAGAGGTACTTATACAGTTCAAATAACCAATGGATCAACAACTCATGAGCAATCTTTTGAAATTAAATAAAGTAGTATTCCCTACGATTCTTTTATTTTTTATTGTTTTAATAAGCTGCGGTGAGAGTAAAACTTCAAAATCCAACTCTTCTACCTACAATGGACGAGTAGTCATTCCTGAACAAACAGTACATTTCCTTGACGCTGACATGGAGCAAATTAGCAGCGTGGAGGTGCAAATATCGGATGATGTAATGGAGCGGAGTCAGGGATTAATGGATGTAAGGGAACTTCCTGAAAACCATGGGATGCTTTTTATTTTTGACAAAGAAGAACCCTTAAGTTTTTGGATGGCAAATACACCACTACCCTTGGATATCATGTATGTGAATGCAGATAGTATCATTGTTAGCATATACCATTCAACCACCCCCTTTTCTGAGAGAGGCCTTCCTTCTGGGGCCCCAGCTAAATATGTGGTTGAAACAAATGGTGGTTATGCTATCACCCACGGGATTGAAGAAGGGTATCGCATCCGGTTTTAAGCTGTGAAGTTAACTGTGACACCTGTTTGTGTAGTGCTTGTATAGTCTCGTTATTGTAAAGAACTATATCACGATCCTTGTCAAGATATTGGGAAAGGTGTAATGCGGATTGATGCTTTATTCTAGCGTCAAGGTCTATTTGCGTTAAATGTGGTCTTTTTGATAATCTATTTCTGCGAATTTCTCTGCTCGATTGAACCCAAATTATAAAGTCTATGTCTTTTGGGCGCCCGTGTTGAAGTAATAATGCGCTCTCTTTAGCAATTATTTTTTGACCTTGTTCGGCAATTTCAAATTCTAGCCTCCTCACTTCTTCGTATACTGCAGGATGAACAATTGCATTTAATCTTCCAACCTGACCTCCTTTAAAGGCTTTTTCGGCTAAGTATCCCCTGTTTATTTCATCGCCCATGTACGCATCATCCCCAAACTCCTCTTTAATTTGAGTACGTAGATATTCATTATTTTGCATTAATTGTTTTGCTATAGAATCAAGGTCCAATACTGGTATACCTAACTGAGTAATAAAGGCAGCAACAGTACTTTTGCCAGCTCCAATCTCCCCGGTTATACCCCAACGGCATATAGGTTTGACTACATTTTCCATGATTATATATCGCTTAAACTGGGTCGCCCATACGTTTCATAATCAACATTATAATGGAGGCCACAACTCTCTTTTCTGGCCATTGCAGCTTGAATGATTAGGTAGGCAATACTTATTAGATTACGCAATTCAAGTAATTCAGGAGTTAAACTAGTTCTATGATAAAACTCTTCTACTTCATTATATAAAAGAGTTTGTCGCCTTAGCGCTCTTTCTAATCTCATATCACTGCGTACAATTCCTACATAATCCCACATTACTTGTTGAAGCTCTTCACGGTTGTGCGATACTAAAATCCACTCTTTATTATTGAAGGTTCCTTCGACATTCCAATCGGGTATACCAGCTTCAAAATCAATGTTATCATATTGTTTTAAGGCATGGCTTACAGCGGTGTCCGCATAATGTAATGCTTCGAGCAAACTGTTTGATGCTAACCGGTTCGCCCCGTGAACACCCGTGCAGGCAGTCTCACCTATGGCATAAAGGTGTTTTATCGAACTTTGACCAAATTCATCAACCCGTATACCTCCACACAAATAATGGGCAGCAGGAACAACAGGAATATAGTCTTTAGTAATATCTAAACCGTATTTCGCACATTCTTTGGCAATATTTGGGAAATGATCTAGTAATACAGAAGATTCAAGACTGGATGCATCTAAGAAGACCGCTTTGTCTCCTCGTTTTTTAAGTTGATCGTCTATAGCGCGAGCCACTATATCCCTTGGGGCCAGTTCACCTCTTTTATCATAATCTTTCATAAAGGCATGCCCGGATGAATTCCTTAAAATAGCTCCAAAACCGCGTAATGCTTCGGTAATTAAATAAGAATCAGCTTCAGGAATTTGTAGAGTGGTTGGGTGAAATTGTACGAATTCCATATGCTGTATATGGGCCTTTGCTCTATAGGCCATGGCAATACCATCCCCAGTAGCAATGGTGGGATTTGTGGTATGGGCATAAACCTCACCTATACCGCCGGTTGCAAGCACCGTTTTCTTCGCTAAAAATGTCTCTACAATTCCTTCTTTACAATTCAGAGCATAAACGCCAAAACAGTGGATTTCAGGTAAATATTTCACCTTCATGCCTAGATGATGTTCTGTAAGCAATTCCATTGCAAAAAAATATTCAAAGACGTCAATGTTAGGATGATTTTTCACTCTTTTCGCGAGAACATTTTCAACCTCTCTACCCGTCGCATCCGCTGCATGAACAATCCGATTTTCGGAATGCCCCCCTTCTTTTCCTAGGTCTAATTGATCTCCTTTACGAGTAAAGCCAACCCCATAATCAACCAGCTCCTGAATGAGTTTTGGGGCTTTATACACCATTTTTGACACTGCATTGATGTCACACAGTCCTGCCCCTGCTACTAATGTGTCCTGAATGTGTTTTTCGAAAGAGTCATGATTTAAATCCATTACTCCCGCAATCCCGCCTTGAGCATACCAAGTATTGGTTTCTTTGAGTTCATTTTTCGTAATTACTGCTACTCGTGCAGATTCTGCAGCTTTTAAAGCGAAGGAAAGTCCTGCTAGACCACTTCCAATAATAAGCATGTCATATTTATGCATGAGCTTGTAGTAGTAGATACGCTTTTATGAAATCATTCAAATCTCCATCCATAACCCCTGAAACATTGGATGTTTCATGCCCGGTTCGATGGTCTTTTACTCGTTGATCGTCAAATACATAACTTCTGATCTGAGATCCCCATTCATTTTTCCCTTTTGTTCCTTCTAGCCTGGCTTTCTCAGCCTCCCTAATTTCTTTCTCTAGTTCGTAAATTCTAGATTTCAATAATACTAATGCTTTCTCCCGGTTTTGGAGTTGAGATCGCTCCTGTTGACACTCTGCTACAACTTTTTCGTCACGGCCATCGGATAATTTACCTGTCCAAATAAGGCGAACTCCTGTTTCTACTTTATTTACATTCTGTCCACCCGCACCTGAGGAGTGAAATCGTTGTAGTTCGATATCCTTCTCGTTAATGTCTAGCTCAATGGTATCATCAACCAGAGGAGAGATAAATACGGAACAAAAAGAAGTATGGCGTCGAGCATTACTATCGAAAGGTGATACTCGTACCAAACGATGAACACCGCTTTCTGCTTTTAAAAAACCATAGGCATTCTCTCCCTGAACTTCTATGGTAGCACTTTTTAATCCAGCTACTTCACCATCTTGATAGTCCATAACTGAAACCTTATACCCATTTTGATCGGCCCATCTCGTGTACATTCGATACAACATTTCAGCCCAATCCTGACTCTCTGTACCTCCGGCACCTGGACTAAATTGGACCACTGCATCACGATGATCATCTTCTTCCTTGAGCATATTTTTTAGTTCAAGGGCGTCTAATTGGGTAAGAAATTTTTCGGTTTCAATTGCTAATTCTTGCTCGACGGGCTCACCCATTTCAATAAATTCTAAGTAAACCGTAATACTTTCCTTAAGACTGTTAAGAGTATCCCAATCCTGAATTAAGGATTTTTGATATCCCAAATCCTTCATAACTTTTTGGGCCTCTATTGGATCATTCCAAAAGGAAGAATCTTGTGTCTGCTGGGTTAACTCAATGATACGAACACTTCGTTTATCGTAGTCAAAGATACCCCCTCAGCGCATCTAACCGCTGAAAATGTTCCTGTAATTGTTCGTTTATAACCGCCATGTTGTATGTTTATTTTGGTTTCTGATTTACCCTATTCAATGTACCCAAGCCCATTAGAAACCCAACCAATAAAGCACTCAATACCGCTTTTTCAGGATGTATTCTGGCTTTCCTTCTCAATATTCTATACTCTTTTTGATATTCGTTCTTCAGCCAATCCCACTGGGGGTTTACTTTTGTAGACGAAGAAGTTGATCTAAAAGACTGACCATCTGTTTTGGATGAAAAAAGTATCTTACCAATTAGCGTAATACAGTTCCGTAATCGGCTTGCAGTTGATTTGTTATTTCCATTCATTTTGTACAAATCTTAATTTGTTTGTCATAAATAATGTACGAAATTTTCCACTTTGTAAATGGTAGCAGTGAAGGTAAAAGAGATGCCCTTTGTCAATGAGTTTACCTTTATTCTTTACAAAAAAACTAATCTATACCATAAGCTGGGAAGATGTAACGATTGATCAAAATCTCCTTCAACTCGATCATAATTCCTCCATTTTAACCATTGCTAGTGCGGGAGACCATCTTTTTAACTATGCATTAGAGGGGGTCTCTTCCATTCATGCGGTAGATATCAATCCTATTCAGCTACATTTGATTGAGCTAAAAAAACATATTATATCAGCGTATGATTTTGATGTATTTTGGGCGTTTTTTGGTGTGGGTAAAGTGCCAAACTACCATAGGTATTTCAAGGATCTATTGCCCCATTTAACTCCGCAAGCTCGATCCTTTTGGAGCCGCAAACAACATCTTTTCAACCCTCAAGGAATGGGATTTTATCGATACGGTACCACCGGCTGGTTATCACGATTATTACTGTTTAGTATTCGCCGTATGGGCGTGGAAAAAAGCATATCCGAGTTAATGCATACCATAGATATCGAAATAAAAAAGAAACTATTTGAACCATTGTGGAATAAAATGACTCAGCATTGGTCATTAGCCTGGTGGGTTCACCCTTGGGTACTGTATCTTGGGGGGATCCCTATGAGCCAGCAAGAGAGCATTGGCCCTTTGCTTCCATTTTTAAAGGATACTTTATATACACTTCTCGTTCAACAGAACTTATCTGAAAATCCATATTGGAGATTATATTGGGATGGATGTTATGATCCTAGTTTTGCACCAAGACATTTGCAATTACACAATTTCCTAAGGTTAAAAGAGTGCGTTAATCATATTTCATTAGGCCATTCATCATTACTAGATTCACTAAGCAACAACGGCTCAATGTCCTATACACATGTTAACTTATTGGATCATCAAGACTGGTTATATAATAACACTAAGGGCTTTATTGAGCTAAAAAAGACCTGGGATCGCCTAAATGAGCTCCCTTCTGTAACTAAAATTCTATTTCGATCTTCCTACGAAACGGCCCCATGGATTGATGCACTAGTCTCTAAAAAATTTATGGTGAATCAAATGAAAAGGAATGAATTGAGAGAAGACCGCGTGTACAGCTACTCGAGTACTTATTTAATCAATCGTTAATTGAGCCTTTAATGAATAAAACACAGGTAATATCAAAGACGGAGCGACATCTTAAAAGCTATTACCGTTGGAATAGTCTTCTATACGATGCTACCAGATGGGCTATTTTATGGGGGAGAAAGTGGCTTGGTGATTATCTAAGAATTGAATTAGAAGAGCTAAGTAAAAAAAATCCTGCGGCACCTTTTTCTACACCTTGTATAGTTGAAATTGGATGCGGTACAGGATATCACCTTTCTGCCCTAGCACCGTTGTTTAAAAACAGTGTATTTTATGGATTTGACGCATCTACTCATATGCTAAACAAAGCCTATAAAAAAATACATAAGCTCAAAAATGTACAATTACGTGAAGAATATTTTTCATCGAACTCAGTACAACCTTCATCCGTGGACTGCTTTATCTGCTCCTATTCTATGAGTATGAATGAAAATATACCTACACTCATTGAATCTATACATCAAAATATGAAGGATTCAGGAATACTTTATATCGTTGACTTTTTGTCGACTTCTTCAAATTGGTTTTATCGCTGGATGATGTTACATGGGGTCTATATTAATTCTGAAATCATAGCAGAACTACAAAGCACCTTTGAATCAGTAGAGTACGAATCAAAAAGAGGATTCTTTGGACTATACCGTTATGGAGTAGTGAAAGCGATCAAATAAGAAAAGTCAGACTTGTACCGATTGGTCTTTGTATTGTAATTCGTACAGTTTGCGGTAGATGCCATTTTCTTGCTCAAGTAGTTCTTGATGCGTGCCTACTTCCCGTATTTGACCTTTGTGCATTACCAGGATGGTATGAGCATCCTGTATAGTAGAAAGACGATGTGCAATAGCAATGGTAGTTCTACCTTTCATTGCTTTTTTACTAGCAATGTTGACTAGGGCTTCGGTCTCAGAATCTACACTGGAAGTAGCTTCATCAAGAACCATAATAAGTGGATTGTATACCAAGGCTCTAACAAAACAAATTAATTGTTTTTGCCCCATAGACAATGCAGAACCCTGTTTTTGAAGTACATATTCATATTCACCAGGCAGTTTTTTTATAAAACGACTTGCTTCTACATCTTCAGCTGCTTTTTTTACTTTCGCTAAACTAATTTGTGGGTTCCCTAATGATATATTCTCATAGACCGTACCAGTAAATAATGAATGATCTTGTAATACAAGTCCAAATAACGTGCGAAGTTCTGATAATTCAAGTTCTCTAATATCAATCCCATCGATACAAATGCTCCCTTTTTGGATTTCATAAAACCTAAGTATCAGGTTGATAATAGTAGTTTTTCCTGCACCTGTTGCTCCAACTATAGCTAAGTGCTCCCCAGGTTGTACCTCAAAACTTATATCTTGAAGGATCCAGTTTCCTTCATCATTGTACCTAAACCAAACATTTTTAAAGCTGATGTGCCCTTTTGGATCTTTAAGAGCAGAAGGGTTGTCAGGAGTATTTATTTGATGTTCGGTGTCTAAAACCTCAAAAATTCTTTCTGAGGAGGCTAAAGCAGATTGTAGGGTATTAAATTTTTCTGACAAACCTCGTATAGGTTGGAAGAATTGACGAGCGTATTGAATAAAAGCTAACAAGACACCAAAGCTCACCCCTCCCATTAGAGCTCTTCCTCCACCATACCACACTATCAAAGCCATAGCAAAGGAAGCAAATACTTCTACCAGTGGCCAAAAAATGCTGAAATAGAAAATGGTTTCTACGTGGGCTTCTTTATGTTTTTGATTTATTTTTTGAAACTTTTCGTGTTGATATTGTTCTCGATTGAACAACTGAACCACTTTCATCCCATTAATATGTTCTTGAACAAAGGAATTCAAATGTGAGATTTGATCGCGTACTTTCAAAAAACTAACTCGAACGCGTTCTTTAAACCAAAATGTGGCATAAAATAGTACTGGAAGAATAGCGATAGTGACTAAACTAAGTTCCCAATTCATTGAGAACATGAAGTACAGTATAAAAAATATTCGAAATAGATCGCCAATAATAGCAACCACACCATCAGACAATAGTTCACTTAGCGCCTCTACATCAGAGGTAGTTCGAGTGATTAAACGTCCAATAGGACTTCGATCAAAATATTGAACATGGAGGCTTTGAATTTTTTCAAATACCGCACTTCGTAGTGAGTATAAGGCATTCTGCCCAAACCATCTGGTTAAATAGGTGTTAACCATGAGTAAGATGAATTCTCCAAATAGGGCCCCAAAAAGTAATAGAATAACCGTGAATAGACCTTCAAAATTATCAAAGGCTATATAATCATCAACGGCAATTTGGGTTAATTTGGGTCGAACAGTTCCTAGATAAGCAACCGCTAATGAAAGTACTATAGCGAGTACTATATATCCGACAAAGGGCTGTATGTAAAAGTAAAGCCGCTTAATAAGTGTTTTATCAGCGGCTTTCTTTAAAGTTTTAGCCATAGCTTATTGTGGATCCTTACTCATAAGTTTAGCCAATTAATAGTTTAGAACCGATTAAAATCATCATACCCGGTTCTGGGTGTTATTGATTTATTTGGTTTAGAATCATCATACCTACTATTTCGGTCGGAATTATTATAATCTCTACTTCCTCCAGAATTACTTCGGTAAGAACCCCCATCATTTTGCCGGTAACGATCGCTTCCTCTATTATCATGGTTACTTGTACCATATCGCCCCCTATTTCCACTAGGAGCTCCATCTCGGCTTTTACGTGGTCTGAAGTTTTTGGATCCTGATCGATGTCCACCGGGTCTACCACCACCTGGTCTACCTCCGCCTGAACGTCCACCGCTAGGCCTTCCACCACGATAATTACCGGCACCACTGTTTGGCTTTTTCTTAGTTAAGTCAATTAGTTCAACTTTTGGTTCTATGATGCCTCTCTCATGTGAGGGATCAGTAAAAATTGGACGTAATTCATGGGCCAACCAAGTTGGATAGAATCCTTCTCTTGCCTCTTTCAGTAATAAGTGCAAGTTAGTGTAGCGGGCGGAGAAGTGACCAATCACTAATAATTTGGTTTGGGCTTCTGTAGCTACTCGAGCTGCATCAGCTGCGGTTGAATGTCCGGTTTCTTTGGCTTTGTCTGCCAATTGATTACCAAATGTAGCCTCGTGGTACAATATATTGGTACCCATGGCTAGTTTAACAGCATTTGGACAGTATTCTGTATCCGTTACATAGGCAAAACTATCGCCAGGTCGTGGGTGCCCAACAATTTCATACGATTCAATTACCGTTCCATCTTCTAATGTAAGGTTATTACCTGCTTTAAGTGATTTGAACTGTTCATCGTCTGTAATTCCATACTGCTCAGCCTTGGCAGCGTCAACTTTACCTGGCTTATCTTTCTCTTGGAATCGATAACCTAGACAGAATTTTTTATGTTTAAGTGGACGGGCCTCAACGTAGTAATCGTCGGTATCCAACACTCTTATCTCGTCTATATCGTCATTAACTTCTACAAAATTTAGATCGAAACTGATTTCTACCCCAGAGAAGCTGAGATTCCACTCAACAAACTCTTTAATTCCTTTTGGACCGATTAAATTTAATTCTTTTTCTCTTCTTTGAAGCTGTAGTGTAGATATCAATCCCATTAAACCTGAGTAATGATCCACATCGAAATGGGTAATGAATATACTGTCAATTTTAGATCTTTTTAATCCAGCTTGTAGCATACACATTTGTGAATTTTCTCCACAATCAAATAAAAATACACTACCCTCTCGCCATAGGGCTACTGATGGTAAATGTCTGATTGATGTTGGGGTTGCTGAGGCAATGCCTAATGGTACTACTATCATTTTGTTTTTCTCCCTTCATTCATGAGTGGTTGCAATCAACAATCACACCTAATGAATCATCTATTAATATTATATAGTTTGTAATTCTTGTTCTATTAGTTGTTTGTCGTACATCGACTTATAACTTCCTTTTTGTGAAAGCAACTCTTCATGAGTTCCTGCTTCCTTCACTTTTCCGTCTTCAATGTAATAAATGTAATCAGCATCTTTTATGGTTGATATCCGGTGGCTTATAATTATAACTGTAACTTTTGACTCATCATTTCTTAATGATTTGAGAATTGCATCTTCTGTTTTAGTATCAACTGCGCTTAATGAATCGTCTAAAATGAGTACTTTTGGCTTTTTTATGAGTGCTCTTGCAATGGCTGTTCTTTGTTTCTGACCTCCAGATAAGGTTATACCCTTTTCACCTAATATAGTCTGAAATTTTTTATCAAAATCCAAAATATTATCAAGAACTTGTGCCTTTTCTGCAGCCCATTCAACATCCTGGGTTGTTGCTCCCTTTATACCAAAACCAATATTCTCTTCTATTGTATCTGAAAATAAAAAATGATCCTGAGGCACATAGCCTAAAGAATCTCGCAATGATCGTTTTGAATAGTTTTTTAAAGGAATACCGTCAAGAAAAATTTCACCTTTAGTAGGTTCAAATAATCTTGGTAATAGCTGCATTAAAGTACTCTTTCCAGAACCTGTACGACCAACAATAGCCACTTTAGTGCCCGCTTTTATGTTGAGGTTTAGATACTCAAGTGTAGGTACCGTTGCATCCGGATAAGTAAATTGGACGTCTCTAAATTCTATATTGCCTTTGACATCATCCGTGTCAAAGCCTTTGTCTTGTTCTAGGTCATGGTATGCTTCGAATAATACTTTTATCCTTTGCCAAGAAGCAATAGATTTTTGAAATCTATTTGTTGTATAGCCCAATGCGGCAACTGGCCAAATTAAATAGGCTACATAAATTAGAAATTCAGCTATGTTGCCTATGCTTAATTCTTCAGCAATAACCATCTGACCACCCTTCCAGATAACGATAATCAAGGATATTCCAATCAAGAAATTAAGACCTGGATGAAAAAGAGACTCGATTAAGTCTAATCGTAGTTTTTTCTCTTTATACTCTTCGTTTAACGCATCAAACTTACGTTGTTCTGACTCTCCTTTATTATACGCTTTAACCAAACGTATGCTTGTGAAGGTTTCTTTAGCTTGATCTGCTAATTTAGAGTACTGTTCTTGAATAATAATAGAATGCTTGTGAATATATCCGGTAATCCAATAGGCAAACAAGGATAATAAAGGTAATGGCAACAAAGCCCATACCATTAGATCGCGACTAACGATGTACATCATTGCTATTACGAATCCGGCTCTAGTTATCGTATTGATGCTGTACATGATAACTGGTCCGAAATATTCCCGAACTTTGTTTATATCTTCCGTTGCTCGTACGTAAACCTCCCCCTCTGTATATTTTGCATAGAATACAGAAGGTAAGCTGAATAGGGCATGCAATACATCGTTCCTTAAATCATACTCTACTTTTCGCGATGCAACTATGAGTGTTTGCCGGGTTAAGAAAAGAAAGAAACCATAGCCACAAACAGCTGCAACTAAATAAAGGGCATTAGTTGCTAATATACTCCCTTGAACTGAATTGAAGAGTGTGTCAAAGAGTGATAAAACCTCAGATTGTTCGGCATTCAACTGCTCAACCCTATCCATAGTTTGACGAATAAGTACAGGTATCCAAACCAGAAAAAAATTAGCTGCGGTTAAAAATAGAGCACCAAGTGCTATAGTCCACTTGTAAGGTGTTAGATATTTGTTAATGAATAGATGCAAAAAAGCTGATTAGTAAAACAATATTAAGTTGAAACTTGATAGACAGTCAAAACTACTTAAAAACATACATAACTACCCAAAAAAAGAACCACTCTTTTGGAGTGGTTCTTATGATATAGAATAGTGTCAAATACCTATTTATTCTTGAGTAGCGTCACGGTCTAAAAATTCCTCGAACAATTGAGTATGTCGAGAATCCATAGGAATTTGATAGCCTTTTATGAATACCTGCTCAATTTGACTCAAAGGTTCGAAAGGATCACCAGAACTAATGAATAAATTAGCCTGCTTTCCAATCTCCAAACTACCTAAGCGATCTGAGACACCAAATATTTCTGCCGGATTAATGGTGACTGCTTTAATAGCTTCTTCCGTTCCCATTCCATAGGCAGCTGCATAGCCCGCATTAAAAGGTAAGTTACGCACGTTCTCTACTTCCCCAGTCATTATAGCAACTTTAACCCCCGCTTTCATAAGTGCAGCTGGATTTTCGTATGGGCGATGAATATGATCGTAGGAACGAACAGGAGTATAAAGAGTAGATACTAAGCAGGGAATTCCAGCCTCTGCAATTTTTTCTGCCACTCTCCAGCCTTCCTCAACTCCAGCAAATACAATATTTAACGATGAATTGTCCTCATGGGATGACCATTCAATTGCGTTAAGAATATCTTTTTCACTAGATACTGCGATAATTAACGGAGTTTCGCCTTGAACTAATGTACGCATCGCTTGTAGTTGTTGATTCTTTTCAGGCTTGGTTTTTCCAGATGGGTCAGCCTCGAACTCATTCATCATTTGGTCATAAAAACGAGCATTATCCAACCACTTATCTAGATTTCTTACCGCTTCTTTGTATCGTTTTTCCGCTTGTTCAGGATTTCTAGGTCCCCAACCTCTGCTTTGGGCGCTAGGCCAATTAAGCACCATACCAGCAGTGGCATCAATGGCCATTGAATCGGGTGAGTATCCCCAAAGGTCCATAAGTGCCGCTTGACCTGACACTAATCCACCTTGAGGTGCGGTTATAACATGAGTCACCCCGCTCACTCTTGTGACCGGTATGGACGCACTGTGTGGGTTAAAGGCTGTAAATGCCAACATGTTGGGATTCACATTCCCAACTTCTCTATTATCTACAGTTACAGGAACTGCGTTAACTTCGACTAAACCCAATGAAGTCCCGCTATCCATAAAGCCCGGGAATACATGCTTGCCGGTGGCTTCAATAACGGTGTAATCATCTCCCACTTTTGAACGATCGGTTCCAACGTATTCTATTTTTTCACCGTCAAGTGTAATCACACCATTCTGGATAGTTCCTTCGGTTACTGTGTGTATAGTCGCATCAATAATGGCAATTTTCCCAAAATTTGGCTTGCCGGTAATCTGAGCTTGCACTGTGAATGTTCCCATCAACAGTAATGCAAGAACAATATTCCATTTTTTTGATTTCATCATTAAACTCCTTTTTACTTACTGTTGAATTAATTCAAATACATCACTCATACAAGAGTCTTCTTCTCTACCCTGAATGAAGGTGTTAAACCCCGCCTCTGTATAAGAATCTTCGCTATCTACAGCGATTCTCATATCGACTGGATCCATGTAAAGGTCAAAATATTTTTTACCATCAACATAGGTATGCTCTACTTTGGAGTAAATGCTAAGTGGGTGACCACTCCAAATGGCTACATCTCCTTGTTTCCCTATTTCTAAACTTCCAACCATTTCATCAATTCCAAGCTGCTTCGCTGGATTGATGGTAATCATCTTTAATGCGTCAGCTTCTGAGGTTTCTCCATATCTAACAGTTTTTGCAGCTTCATGATTAAGATGTCGAATAAGCTCATTGCTATCACTATTTATACTGTTAGTCACTCCATTTTCATTTAAAATGGTAGCATTGTAAGCCGTAGAATAGTAAACCTCGAATTTATACGCCCACCAATCAGCAAATACTGAAGTATAAGCTCCATTTTTTGCAATTTCTGGGGCTACCTTAAAAGCCTCGTTTGCATGCTGAAACGTATAATTTTTGATGCCATAATCATTGAAAACCCGCATAAGCATTAGAATTTCATCTGCTCTGTAAGAGTGGCAATGAACCAGTATTTCGCCATCGATAATATCATTTAGCACATCGTATCGAAGGTTTTTTGCAACGGGAACCGGTGGAGCGGTTCTACCTCTTCTATCACCTTCATAAGCCTCTTTTGCAGCTAAATACGCCTCTCTTTTGATTTTATAATCAAGAGCCTCATCAAAATGACTTCTAATAATCTGCTCTACACCCATTCGTGTTCTTGGTTGAATTCCGTTACCCTGTCCATGCACACGAGTTGGATTTTCTCCCAGTGCAAATTTGATGGTTCTTTTTGCATCATCAAATCTCATTTCATCCTGAGTTACTCCATAACGAAGCTTTAATGTTTCCCCTTGTCCCCCAATAACATTGGCAGAGCCGTGCATTAGGTGAATGGATGTTACCCCACCAGCCAAAGCTCGATAGATGGAGACGCTATTAGGATTAATAGATTCCTCCATAGTTACTTCTGCTGTTACGGGATTTCTGGACTCATTAGTACTTACTGTATTTAGGTGAGAATGTGCATCAATGATACCTGGCATCACATATTTACCGGTACCATCTACCACGGATACTCCTGAGGGAGCACTAAGATCCACACCTATTGCCGTTATGACGCCATCAACAATAAGGACATCACCATTCTCTATTATGCCATCGGTAATCGTCATTAAGGTGGCGTTCTGAATGAGTACTGATCCCTTTTCCTGTGCTATAGTTGCTATTGAAAAGACAGCTAAAATAAGTAGTGTTGTTAAGGTATTTTTCATGGTTAGTCCTCCATAAAGTCATTGATCACACCCTGGCTAACCTGGATGTGGATATTAGTTCCTTTTTCAAATAAAGGGCCGTCAGTAAGTATTAGATGTGCACTATTGCCCTCTTTTATGGTGCCAACTCGGTTAGATATACCTAATATGTTTGCATTGTGAACGGTCATTAGTCCAATAATGTCATTTTTCGTTAAGGCACTGTTCTCTGTTATTAGATTTACTTTCTGTTGTAATTCTTTAGGACTTAGGCCTGCAGAAGTAAAGCCTGTAGGAATACCAGCTTCTAGTAGAGCAGACACATTGTTTATTTCCTTTTCCCAAGCTTCTTTTTGTTTTGACCGGAACATTAATTCTTCTTCGGTTAGTTCTTCGGTTTCAGCGTCTTTAGAATCTCCTCCCTCATCTGATTCACTCCCTTCCTCATCGTCTTTTTTAGCTTCCTTTTTTTCTTTCTCTAACCAATCTGGCATGTCTGCAACATCAAGACTAGCTAGTACAGCTATATTTCGAGCTTTTAGCTCATTGCTTAATGCAGAGGCTTCTTTTGCTGAAACTAGAACAACATCAAAACCAAATTCGTCCTGTAGCCTAAACAAGCGTTCTATTTCTTCCTTAGAATCCACCTCGAAGTACAATGGGTACTCTTTATTAACTAACGGAAAAAGTGCTTCTAGAACATCATTTTGCTCGGGCTGAGTCATTTCCGAGTGTTTTTCGAAATACATCATATGCTCTTGCAAAGCAGTTGCATCATACATGAGCTGCCGGAAATAAGCCATTACTCCCATCTGAGTTGATGGATAGGCGCCACTGCCCCAACCTCCAGGTGCGGTTTCAAAACTCCCTTGTAATGCCAAAGGGTTTGCAAAAACATGGGCTTGTGTTAGCTTGGATGCCGATAAATTGAACGGTTGTATATGCCCAGGTAACATTTGACCATCAAGACCAAGAGCAACCAATGTGAAACCTGCTTTCATGGCGGCTTCAAAGGCTTTATCCTCGTTTAAATAGTGCTCTGGAACTCTTTGTGGTTGTGCCCCAGCGCGATCATATGGTGGTTTACCAGGATTTTCTAATCGCGGCAAATCCCGTGGTGTTTCTGGACTGCCCCAAGTAGCCATCCCATCAATAAGACCAGGATAAACGTGTAGTGAATCACCACCATCGATAATAAATGCGTCAAATGGAATTGATTCGTTCACCCCAATTTGTTCAATAACGCCATTTCTCCATACAATATCAGCATTTTCAAGGGTGGCACCTTCGGCCATGTGAATCGTCACATTAGTTATGGCATGCGCAGGTACTTCTTGTGCCATTGATGGCATCTGTGGCCATGCTAATAGCATAACCAAGAAGCTTGCCATATCTACAAAAGTTGTTTTAATCTTCATAGTGCATATGTTGTGTTAATTGATGATGAGAAGTAACGAGTAAAATCGCTGCTCATTCGTTTAAAATTGTAAAATTAAAATGACTCACTTAGCTCCACCCAGAAAGTCACTTCAGAACCTAAGTGATTATCCGTTGACTTTTTTAATTCTTTAATAATCTTTTCTTTAGGAACACTTATTTGCAGATAATATTCATAATAGTCAGAACCTTGTTTTCTGAGGACGGTTTCATATTTGGGGACCATCAGATCCATTAACAAGTAGGTGCTACTTCGAAGTGCTTGTATTATAGCAGGACTATCCCAGATACTATCATCTTCTTGCTGCATTCTAACTAATTCAACTTTATCGTCGATAGTATTTAAGAATGCTATTTGGGCCACCTTGTAACCATGTTTAGCTGCGGCTAAAGAGTCCTCAGATTGAAAACTCAAAAAGTAATGTATGCTCGCTGAATCACTTTGGTAGGAGTCCGCACTATACCATTCGGGGAGTGTTGAACTTACAGAATCTTGCTGAACGAGGCTTTCCGTAGTTGAACAAGAGTACAACAAAAACATAGCAAAAGTAAAATGCACTAGGGACTTCATAAACAGTGTTTTTATTTATTTAGTGGAATGTAAATGTGATGTAGACTTTCATCTTTTCGCCTGACTTCTAATTGTACGGATACCTTATTTTCATTAGCAGCTAACCCATTAAAATAACTTTGCAATTCTTGGGTGGAATGTACGAGATCTCCGTCTATGCGTATAATTTGAACTTCATTTCTAAGGCCTCGCTTAAATGCATTTGAAGCCGAGTCTACTTCTTGCACATACAAATCAAACAAACTGGGATTTTCTGGCTTAGCTAATCCCACTATATCAAATCCTAAATCAGTAGATATCCAAAGCCTACCCCTAGATATATCATTTTGATCAGGTTTTGGGCGACCTTCATCTTTTTGTGTAGGCACATTTGGGCTAGATTCCGACGCTGACTGAGCAATGCTAATTTCAGGTATCACTAATTCTTCTAAAATAACCGAGCTTAAAAAAGATGAATTATCACGCCATATGGTGAGCTTGGCTTCGGTGTTAGGACGTAACAGAGCAATCCTCTCCTGCAATGCATTTGAAGCATTAACGGGAAATCCATTCACTTCAAGCACTATATCACCCTTCTTGAGTCCTGCCAAATCTGCAGGCCCATTGGGTGTTAAGGAAATAATTTCTACCCCCACTACACTTGGAAGTTCCAATTCTAAGGCTCTTTGATAGTCCACAGATTGAATCTGTACCCCCATTAGAGCCCGTCTCACACGACCATACTGAATAATATCAGAAGCTACCTTAGTGGCTAAGTTACTAGGAACAGCGAATCCATACCCTTGATAACTACCACTTTGTGAAGCAATGGCTGTGTTAATTCCAATGATTTGTGCGCTAGTATTAACCAAGGCACCCCCACTATTGCCCTTGTTTATTGCCGCATCTGTTTGGATAAAACTTTCAATTCTCATGCGGTCATCAATTATTTGCACGTCTCTACCTAATGCGCTTATAATACCCGCTGTTACTGTAGCTCTTAGTCTAAATGGATTACCAACAGCCATGACCCACTCGCCTACTTGAACTTGATCTGAATTTCCCATTATAGCAGCTGGAAGATTATTCGAAGGTATTTTTATTACCGCTAAATCCGTTGTGGGATCCGAACCGATTATGCGTGCTTGAAATTGTCTCTTATCATTTAACACTACCTCGATACCCTGTTCTCTGGCTCCTTCAATTACGTGATGATTAGTAAGTATATAACCATCCTGACTTATAATAACACCGGAGCCAACAGATCGAGCACTCCTAGGTAAAAATCGATTCCAAAAATCGTCGGAGAAATCGTGATTTTCATCATCAGGTAAATCAACCGGAATTAATGTTTCTATGTAAACGACGGATGAGGTTACGCTATTGGCGACTTTTTTAAATAAAAATCGTTCACTGATATTTTCAAGAAATTCGTCATCTATGAATGCACTATCACTTTTTGAGATACTGGTATATTCAACCTCTGCAAATGAATGCCGAGTACTGCGATCCAAATAGTTATCCCAAACAAAGCCTATGCTAAGCCCTATCAACAGTATTAAAAGATAAGTTAGACGACGATTTGTATTCATGTACGCTATCGAGAAGTAATCAAAATAATTGTAGTCTTTTTAATTTTTAGCCATAGGTTAAGATACCACTAGGTCAAAAAATTGTTGCGATCGTTGTGGATTGTAACCTTCTATATGATAATGAAAATAGGCATCCAAATGTTGTACCAATTCAATCAACTCATTTTTACTTAAATCAATAGTTAAAAAATCCTTTGACTTACTTGATAACACCGTCACAAAAAACTTCGTTTGTGATAAATTAAACTTTTTCTCCCCCGTTTGGGTGGATACCTCACCAAGTAACCCACTAGGAATATGTAAATACGACTGTTTAGCCATCTCACTAAGTTCACATTGTAAATCAATTCCACAGCAGCTCATACATCGAATTTGAATGTAAGGCAGCACATGCACTGGGACTTCTTTTTGTTGTATTAGCCAGGGTAAAAATTGTTTTAAAAGCAGAAATAATTCTGTGTTTTTTTCATGCTCATGTATCAAAGCTGTTATTCGCTCTAAGACTTGAAACAATAAAAGCCAGGTGGTGAAGTCACGTCGTAAACTAGAAACTGAGTGGACTAAGTCGGCCGATCGTAAATCCTGAACCGTCCGATTGGGTTTATATGCAAAGCCGATATTCAAGGTATTGCCCGCCTCTACTACGCCACTGAAAGGACCTTTGGGTTTCTTTGCTCCCCTAGCCATTAGAGCAAACTTCCCATGCGATTCTGTGAGGACGGTGATTATTTTACTTGATTCTTGATAATCAATGGTTCGCAAAACTATAGCGGTGGCAGTCTCTAGCCCCATGATGAATTGATTTTAAGTACGTTTATCAGATTAATTTAAGTTAGTAAATCAGTTTTTCTATGCATCTAAACATAATAATTTCTACCATTGGATAACTACTGTTACCATGATATCAAAAGAGATTCTAAAAAAAATTCGCAAACTTGAAATTCAAACCAAAGGATTGGTCAATAATCTATTTGGCGGTGAATATCAGTCGGCCTTCAAAGGAAGAGGTATGGCCTTCTCAGAGGTTAGATCTTATTCATATGGAGATGACATTAGGCAAATCGACTGGAATGTGACAGCTCGAACAGGTGAGCCCTTCATTAAAATATTTGAAGAAGAAAGAGAACAAACGCTAATGCTCTGTGTAGATATTTCTAATAGTGGAAAATTAGGGACTAAATTGTACTCGAAGGCAGAATTAGCTATTGAAATCTGTGCCGTACTAGCTTTTAGCGCAATTCAAAATGGTGATAAGGTGGGTTTAGTACTCTTTAGTGATGTGGTGGAAAAAGTGGTCCCTCCAAAAAAAGGCAAAAAACATGTCCTCAGAATCATTAGAGAGCTTTACACCACCAAGGCAACGGGTAAAGGCACTAGTATATCCACTGCATTGAACTATGTTAATCGACTATTAAATCGCAGATCTATTGTAGTTTTAGCTTCTGATTTTCAGGACACAGAGTATGAGACAGCGCTAAAAATAACGAATCAAAAGCACGATCTTGTTAACCTTAGTATTCGGCATCCATTTGAAGAAGAACTTCCAGACTTAGGCTTATTGCCTTTATACAACGTTGAGACAGGTGAACAAGTCATGGTAGATAGCTCAAACAAAAAATTACGAGCTCATCTGCAGTCAAAGCTTAAGGAAAAACATGCTGCTTTTGATAAGCATATGGTAAAATTACAAATGGATACCATTGTTGTACACACCGATAAATCGTATATACGACCTCTTATGAGTTTTTTCCAACGTCGTTTAAGTCGATATTAGTAGCCAATACAAGGCCACCTTGGCCTAACAAATACGAATATTTCTGAACTTCAAGAAGAAATGCCTCCCTGGCTGATGCAGCCAACGATTCCTGAGAGGGTAAATCAACCGTGACCGAGTTAACAGGGTTGTTGTTTTTATACAATGTATAGTGCAAATGAACCCCTGTTACCCTACCTGTACGTCCTACATATCCAATCACTTGACCTTGCTTCACCTGCACCCCTTTTTTTATTCCTGGGCCAAATCCATTAAGGTGTAAATAGGCTGTTTTGTACATTCCATTATGCTGTATTTGTACAATATTCCCATTGACACCTCTATACCTAGACTCAATTATTTCTCCATCACCAACCGCAATCACAGGAGTACCAAGTGGTGCTGCATAATCGGTACCAGTATGTGGTATTCTTTGCTTCAAAACAGGATGAAATCGATTGTAATTAAAACTGGAGCTTATACGCTGATTGTACTTAAATGGAGCCTTTAGTAATGCTTTTTGTATTCCATTGCCTTCGGCGTCAAAATATCCTTGTTGTTGACCATCCTCGTAATAAAAAGCTTGATAAGGTCTATTTTGATGAACAAATTCAGCTGCTAACACCCTTCCTACTCCAACCACTTCCCCTTCTGATATGAATTCTTCATAAATAGCACGAAATTTATCCCCTCGATATAGCCGGAAAAAATCGATCTGCCAAGCGAATAATTCACTTAGTTCCATTCCAACCCCCGCAGAATGTCCTTGCGATATTAGTGATTCATACAGTGAGGATTCAATCAATCCTTCTACCTGTCGTAATCGTATTTCAATGGGTTTAGCAGATGCTTGGACTAAGATTCCATCCGTTAAATCTACTTTTACATACCGTATATTTGACTCCATAATAATAAGAATGGGTGCATACTGTGCTTCGGGAGTGCTATTATGAAGTCGGTACCGGTAATATATCTGATTTTCTTTGAGAAATCGAAAGCCCAGGCTTTGTTTTAATTCATTGGATACTTGTCGAATAACTTGCTGTGAAATGCCCATTTCATTCAATAGAACATACAAGCTTTGATTTGCTTGGACTTGCCCACGTTCTAAAAGTCCAATAGCCGAGGAGTAACCAAATCCATCAATTGGAAATTCTTCGTTGATTTCTTTGAGATCTTGTGAATCAAGTTCTGCTATTTTAGGTTGAAAGAAACAGCCAAAGGAACCTAAAGAAGCAGATACAATCAAAAGAACCAAGAAATAATTGGACATATAAAAATACAATAGGTAGTAATAAGGATTTATGGTGCAAAAACTAACAATACAAAACTGTTGTTTTCATTGTTACTTAGAATCGAGCACTGCAAAAAACTGATAGATGATTTTTTAACAAATTACAATTCCTATCATTTCAAACAAAATAAACACCTAATTAAGTGTTATAGTTGTTATTTTAAGTTGCTTGAATGGTATAGTTGTAGGTCGACGTAGTTGAAACTTCTATCATGCGTTATAATTAAACGGTAATCCGAAACTATGCATGAATAGTGAAGACTCAAACTTAACATTTAGACCGCTTATGATAGGCAACCATTCGTAGGAAAGTTATTTTAAATGTACTCTAAAACAACCTTGAACAGTCGTTTTTGGCGAATTACCTCAATACTTTGCTTATGCATTATATGGGTTTACTATGGCTCCATTTCACTTCATGCACAAGCGCAGCTTAGTACCGACAACCAAATTCCAGCACAACTTGGTCTGAAGAATGGACCACGAATTTATTCAGAGGTAGATTCTGTTCGTATCTCGACCCCTTTCAATATCGTTTTGGTTACCCCAACCGATATCGAAGATGAGATTATATTTCCAGATTCTAGTTCCTTTCCTCCCACTCTTTTTCTTTCTCAAGCCAATAACAGATCTTCCGCAACAGAAGATAGTGTTACGTATACATTTCAATATTTTGGGAATCAGGATCTAAGCTTGAGTGGCTTAAGGATATTCTATAAAGTTAATGAAGACACTATATCTATCCCAGTTCCCTCCATTCGTTTACCTTTTAGCTCAAGACTAGAACCCATCATTTCACGTGGCGATTCTCTTAAACTCAATCCAGTTAAGCCAAATTTTAGCTTTTTTAATCCTTGGTTATATGCCTTACTCATCGGAATCATCGCAGCATGTTTGTCATTAATATGGTGGTGGTATAATCGTTCTAGAAAAAAAATAACCCCGTCTGATACGTCCATAGAATTACCTGTTTATGAATCCCCTCTGCAAATCCTAAAACGTGAACTACAACAAATTCAACAAGGCAAGTACCCTCTAACCGATGATGCCATAAAGATCTATTACTCTCGTATCAGTGACGCTTTCCGCAGTTATTACGAAGTACTTTATGGCTTTCCAGCATTAGAATCTACCTCCCGTGAACTCTTAGAATTCCTCAAGAAAATAGTAGAACCAAGCTCGATTATTGATATAATAGGAAGTCTATTAATTAGTTCAGACCAGGTCAAATTTGCCAAATTCAAACCAACCGAGGAACAGATTCGACTCATCTTAGAGGAGTCATTTATTTGCTTAAATCTACTAGAAGAACGTCATAAAAGGCGCCTTCAAGCACACAAAAAAGAATTTGAACAACTTCATGGTTTCTCTGAAAATACTCAATCGGGGGACTCTTTGACATGATAGAATTTGCGAATCCTATATGGCTATGGGCCTACTTAATTATACCGTTTATTATCAGCGTCTATCTATATCGTTTTTTTCGTCAGAAACGGCCCGCTCTCTTATTTTCAGATACACTGATGTTCAAAAACTTGCCTGGTAATGGCAAGCAACACGTACATTGGCTTGAACAATTGTTTTTTATACTCGGCCTTGTTTGTTTAATTTATGCCCTAGCTCGACCACAAGAGCAATTAACTACTGTTGAGCGCAATGCAGAAGGTATCGATATCGTGTTGGCTTTAGATATTTCATCGTCAATGAAAGCCGAGGATTTGAAGCCAAATAGATTTGAAGCCGCAAGAGAAGTTGCTAAAGAGTTTATAGATCAGCGTATTTCAGATCGCATTGGTTTGGTTTCTTTTGCCATGCAAAGTTTCACTGTATGCCCCCCAACACTTGACTATCGACTTCTAAAAGAACTGATTAATGAGGTTGAAATGGGTGTAATACAAGACGGAACCGCCATTGGAATGGGTATTGCAACCTCTGTCAATAGACTAAAAGATAGTGAAGCCAAAAGTAAAGTCATCATTCTACTCACCGATGGGCAAAACAATGCTGGTGAAATTGACCCTGTAACCGCTGCGGATCTTGCTTTAGCCTATGATATTAAAATATACACAATTGGGGCAGGAACGCGAGGAACCGCTCCTTATCCTGTTGATGATCCAATTTTCGGTCGTAGGTATCGAAACATACAAGTAGATATTGATGAAGACATGTTAGAACGTGTAGCTGAATTAACTGGCGGGAAGTATTACAGAGCGACCGATTCTCAAGAACTACTTAGGATTTACCAGGAAATAGATGCTCTTGAACGGACAAAAGTAGAAGAAATTACCTACACAGATTACACCGACCTTTACCCGCTATATATAGCATTAAGCTTGCTATTCATGGCTAGCCACTTTCTTCTGCGGCAGCTTGTTCTGAGGTCAATAGTTGAGGTCTAGAAATGAGTAATAACGCTACGTTGAGTCTTTTGAAAGAGATTGTGAAACATCCCTCCTTTCAACAGTACTACCGGATTATTAAAGAGTCAACGTCTGAGAATTCTGGTTTAGAAAGGCCCATCAAAATAGAGTTGAAACAAGCCGTAGGTTCTTTACTTTCCTTTTTAATAGCAGGACTAGACCATTCAGTTCCTTTGATTTATATATGTGAAAACGATGAAGAAATGAGGGTTGTAGAGAGTGACTTGTTTGAATTGGGGATAGAAAAAGTACATAGCTTTCCATCTCACCAACGAAGGCCTTATGATCAAGGCGCTATTGTTGATGCAAGTGCAATGGTTCAAAGAACCGAAGTGTTGCAAAAAATTACTGACCAAGATGCCTCTATTATCCTCTGTTCAGCTGAAGGACTCTTTGATTTTGTACAGGATCCTGAAGCCTTTCAATCAGCTAAGCTGGAACTCGAAAGATCTCAGGAATATGAATTTGAAGATATTCGGAAACATTTATCACTGCATGGATATCAAAATGTACGCTTTGTTGATGAGCCAGGTGAAATGGCGATTCGTGGTGGTATATTAGATATTTATCCCTATTCAGGTGAATATCCAATACGCATTGAATTCTTCGGTAATGAGATCGAAAGCATACGTGAATTCGATGCTGATTCTCAACGCTCAGTAGCCTTTCTAGACCGAGTTTCAATTGTACCTGATATTTCTAACGTACAACAAGAAAGTCTAAAAAGTTTTTTGCATTTCTTACCTGAAAAAGTGCATTTCGTTATAAAGGACGAGTCTCTAATCACGAGTCGTCTTACGACACTTTACAATGACGCTCTTGACCGTTTCAACTCAAATGAACATGAGGTATCTCCAGATCAGCTGTTTCTAAAGGCTGAATCATTCAAGGAAAATTTACAACAAAAAGCCACTACACTGTCTTATACAGGTTTTAATAAAGTTACAGGTTATGACCAGATTCTTTCTTTTGGTGCGCGACCTCAACCCGATTTTAACGGAATCGTAAAGCAGGTCATAGAGGATATCGAGCGACAATCTACAAATGGATTTACCACCCATATTTGTTGTGACAATCAAGGCCAAGTTGAACGATTCGAAGAATTATTGCCTGCAACAAGTCCAAGCCATACTTATGCCTTATTAAGTCAGTCGTTGAGTAAAGGTTTTATATTGGATAGTCTAAAAATAGCCGTATACACCGATCATCAGATATTTAACAGGTATCATCGACCTAAAATAAAAAAAAGAAGGTATTCCGGTGGCTTATCGTTCAAAGAAATCTACGACCTAAACCTAGGTGATTATGTAGTACATGTAGATTATGGAATTGGAAAGTTCTCAGGTTTTAAAAAAATTGAAGTAAAAGGAGTACTTCAAGAAGTAGTTGTAGTGCAATATCAAGAAGATTCTACCCTTTACGTGAATCTTAGTAGCTTACATAAGCTTCAAAAATACTCTGCAAAAGAAGGAATGGCCCCAAGGGTTACGAAACTCGGATCGGGTGAATGGGCACGTAAAAAAGCACAAACAAGAAAAAAGGTTAAGGATATTGCTCGTGAACTCATTGAGTTATATGCCAAGAGAAAACTGCAAAAAGCTCATGCTTATTCGGCAGATAATGCGTGGCAGGTTGAAATGGAAGCTCGGTTTGAATTTGAGGAAACCCAAGATCAAGACACGGCCATAAAAGCAGTGAAAGAAGACATGATGAATGAGCAACCCATGGACCGTTTGGTCTGTGGTGATGTTGGCTTTGGAAAAACAGAAGTAGCTATTCGTTCTGCTTTCAAAGCCGTTATGGATAATAAGCAGGTTGCTGTACTTGTACCTACCACTCTACTAGCCGATCAGCATCTCAAAACATTTAGTAAAAGAATGAATGACTTTCCTGTTAAGGTAGAGGCATTATCGAGGTTTAAGAGTTCTAAAGAACAAAAAGATATACTCAATGGGGTGAGTGCAGGTGATGTAGATATTCTAATTGGTACTCATAGAATACTATCCAAAGATATCACATTCAAAGATTTAGGATTAATAATCATTGATGAGGAACAACGATTTGGAGTATCCGCAAAGGAGAAATTAAAAGCACTAAAAGCTAGTGTTGATGTGCTTACACTCACTGCAACTCCTATCCCAAGAACCTTACAGTTCTCTCTTATGGGTGCGCGTGATTTGAGCATTATAACCACACCACCACCCAATAGACGTCCGGTTCAAACCGAAATCCATTCCTTTGATGAAGCACTAATTAGGGATGCACTCGTACAAGAAATTTCTCGTGGGGGTCAAGCTTTTTTTATTCACAATCGGGTAAGTAATATCGAAGAAATGGCACAGATGATCCATGCATTAGTCCCAGAGATTAGAGTCAAGTATGCTCACGGACAAATGAAAGCATCTGAATTGGAAAAAATTATCCAAGATTTTTACCGGCATCGGTTTGATGTATTGATCTCTACCAATATTGTAGAAAATGGTATTGACATCAGCAATGCTAACACCATCATTATTAATGATGCAGATCGTTTTGGCTTAGCCGAATTGCATCAGCTTCGAGGTAGAGTAGGCCGTTCTAATCGTAAAGCTTTCTGTTATTTAATTACGCGCCCAATTGACCAATTAACCCCAGAGGCTCGTAAGAGGCTTATTGCACTCGAAGAATTTTCAGATTTAGGTTCAGGGTTTAACATTGCCATGCGTGATCTTGATATTAGGGGCGCAGGAGATATACTCGGTGGAGAACAAAGTGGGTTTATCAATGATATTGGCTTTGAGTTGTATACCAAAATCTTGGACGAAGCCGTGCAGGAAGTGAAAGAAAATGAATTCAGTCATCTATTTGAGGGTGGAGAGAAAAAGATAGCCACACCAGAGACACAAATAGAAATGGATGAATCGGCATTACTGCCACAACAGTATGTAACCGATAATGTGGAACGTTTAAATCTCTACCGTAAATTAGCTAAAGCGAACACAGTCGAAGAAATTGAAGATTGGAAATCGGAAGTTGAAGACAGATTTGGTCCCTTTCCTATCGAAGCTAACCGATTATGGCAAAGTAAAAAACTACAATATTATGCTTCCAGCTTATATTTTGTGAAGATCACCTTACGAGTGGGTAAAATGTGGTGTATGTGCCCAAAAGTTAAAAGCGAACTTGGTCGATCTTATTATGATGCCCCATTGTTTACCAATATACTAGATCAAATAAAGAAGGTGTTCGGTGATAAACATACCATCATTCAAAAGGATGATGCTATACGGTTTATGTTTGAATATGTTGATAATTTGTCTGATGCTATCGCTTTACTAAAAAAAATACACGAGAGTCCATAGCTATGTTGACGATAAAAGAAGCAGCAGAACGCCTGAGCTCAGGTGGCATAGTGGCTATTCCAACAGAAACCGTTTATGGTCTTGCAGCTGAAGTAACTAATCTACAGGCGATACAAGAAGTATTTTCCCTTAAAAGGCGACCTTTCGATAATCCTCTCATAGTACATATTAGTTCACTTGAACAATTAAGTGAAATATCCAAGCCATTGACAGAATTAGAGTTAAGTATAATCAATAAATATTGGCCAGGGCCACTTACCTTAATTCTTCCACGAAAAAAAAAGGTGCTTGACGCGGTTACAGCTGGTTTAGAAACCGTTGCAGTAAGGATGCCCAATCATAGCCTCTGCTTGGATTTATTACAAATAACCGGTCCTTTAGTTGCCCCGAGTGCGAATCTATCAGGCACTCCTAGCCCAACAAAAAAAGAACATGTCCAGACCGATTTCGGACCTTCATTTCCGATACTTGATGGAGGGGCATGCACCATAGGGCTTGAGTCAACCGTGATTACCTGTCGCACCAACCACTCAACAACTAGAAAAAATGAGTCCGCCAATTCCAAAACACCCTCGCATAGCGATATAATCATCTACCGTCCAGGAGCTATAAGCGAACAGCAATTGTCGGAATTTGGCTCAGTCGAATATTACTCTGCAAGCCAAGTTAAGCAAGATAGCGCTGATTCTATACCAATTTTACCAAGTCCCGGGCTTAAATACCGGCATTACGCACCTAAAGCTAGGGTACAATGGCTTTCGTCTATTCATCAGCTGAGTGCGGTAACAGAAAACAGTATTATTTTACTTCTAGACAAGACTCAACTTGTTAATCAAGCTCAGGATGTAGAGGGTAGTATTTCTTACCAAGAATTAGTCCAGAGCTTCAATTTAGTGGATTGTGAAGGCAGCTGGGAACGTTTTGGGCAATTGCTTTACGACACCTTTAGAGTCGCCGATATAGAAAATTATACAGATGTTTTCGTGCAAGATATTCGTCGATCGACGGCTACATCTAGCTTAAAAGATGCTCTTACTAACAGAATTGAGAAAGCTATTAGTGGACAGTAAAACGCTGATCAGCCTTTAAACCCATTACTGACTCATACATAAGCTGTATTAGTGCATCAACATCTTGCATGGAACAAATCTCAACCGGTGAATGCATATAACGCAATGGCAGCGAAATTAATGCAGAAGGTATGCCAGTTTTTTGGTAGAAAATACTATCCGTGTCAGTACCAGTTCTCACACTAGTTGCCTCATGCTGTACTTGAATAGATTGTTTTTGTGCAATTTCTTCGAGATAACGGACCACACTTGGATGATTTGCTCCGCCGTGCTGTATACTAGGACCATGGCTTAACTTAACGGTTCCATGTTCTTTCTGGTCTATTCCGGGGGAATCTGTAGCGTGCGTGACGTCGGTTACAAGGGCTAAATCTGGATCTAAACGATAGCTCATCATGCGAGCTCCAAAGCCCCCTACTTCCTCTTGAACTGAATTAACTGCAGCTACATTTACCTGTAACTCTTTGGACCCACTTTTGAGCATTCGCAAAACCTGCGCAATGATATATCCACCAATTCTATTATCAAGTGCTCTTGCAGTGAGAATGTGATCGTTTAAATATTCGAAGTTGTCCTCGTAGGTAATTGGGTCTCCTACTTGAACTAATTCAAGGGCTTCTTCTTTAGTGCTAACACCAATATCGATAAAAATATCTTTCCAGGCAGGTTCTTTACCACCACCATTTTTTTGATCTTGTAAGTGAATTGCAGTATTGCCAGCTACGCCAACCACTTTTGCATTTCGGTTATGAATGATCACTTTTTTTGCTCTAGCGATCGTTGAATCACTACCTCCTAATTTATTCACATACACAAAGCCTTGCTCAGTAATATGCTGAACAACCATTCCAATCTCATCACAATGGGCCTCTAATAGTACGGTTGGTGCGTCTTTGTCCGTTAAAACTTTGGCGGCACAAGACCCATAAGCGTCGGTAAAGACCTCATCAGCAAATTCCTCTACATACTCCTTCCAAACTCTCACACCAGCTGCTTCATAACCGGTTGGACTTGGAGTGGTTAACAAGGATTCTAAAAATTCGGGTGCCGATGGTATAATCATTTGTGATAAAATTGGGTTACCTTAACTAGGTGTTTATATTTCTATAATATACGTATTTCAGCTCCTTCTATGTAAGTATAATTCCTCATTATTTATGGTACCTAAACAATACACCCCTGATTATTTTCCACATTGGACAGAAGTATCAGTACGCTTTAACGATATGGACTCCTTATCTCATGTCAATAACGCTTTATTCAACAGCTATTTCGAAGAAGCCAGAATTCAAGTGCTTCAAGAAATACCCGAATGGATAGAGGATTTAGAAAGAAAACGAAGTTTTGTGCTACGAAAATCTACCATTGAGTACCTCGCCCCCATCCTTTATCCCGATACATTACGCATAGGTAGCGGTTTATTACGGGTTGATGCAGCCCGAGTCTATGCTCTACAAGCCGTCTACAGTTCCAATACTAATCGATTATGCTCGACCGCTGAAACAATGGGAGTTTGGTTCGACTTACAAGCTCAACGCCCTACTCGTATTCCTGCTTCCGATGTGCTTTCCAACTATTTATTATCTTCAAATCCTAGTTAACGAATATGGATAAAAGCACCCGCTATAAAATTTTTAATGACCCCGTTCACGGCTTTATTTCCGTACCAAAGGGCACTGTTCTTCAATTAATAGATCATCCCTATGTTCAACGATTACGTCGTATTCGACAATTGGGATTGGGGTATTTAGTATTTCCAGCTGCTGAACATTCTCGTTTCTCACATGCCTTAGGAGCCTTAGAATTGGGACAACGAGTTCTAAATAATCTACGTGAGAAAGATACGACCATTAGCAATCAGGAATATGAAGGCACCCTAATTGCATTACTGTTGCATGATGTTGGGCATGGCCCCTTATCCCATACGCTGGAGCATTCCCTTCTTAGTGAGTTTAATCACGAGATGATGAGCTTGGCTATTATGCACGAATTAAACAACCAGTTTGATGGGGCACTTAACACGGCTATTGAAATATTCACCGATCAACATCCTAAGAAATTTTTACATCAACTAGTGTCATCACAGCTCGATTTAGATCGATTAGATTATCTAAAAAGGGATAGTTTTTTTACGGGTGTTTCTGAAGGCTCAGTGGGTATTCAGCGCATACTTAAAACCATGCGAGTGCATAAAGGGAATATTGTTATTGAACGAAAAGGCATCTATGCCATAGAGAACTATATTATTTCTAGGCGTTTAATGTACATGCAAGTATATCTTCATAAAACCGTGTTAAGTGCCGATTCCCTTATTAGATCGATTTTCAATCGGGTGAGTTATTTGTTCGCACAGGGCGAGCCATTACCTAGTGGAAGTGCTCAACTAGATTACTTTTTACGTGAGCAACCGTCTGCAGAAAAACATATTTCTTCCTCCGTAATTGAAGCATATGCTCAATTGGACGATTACGATGTGTACCAAAGCATCAAAGCATGGCAGAATGCTAAAGACCCTATTTTATCGGATTTAAGTCATCGCTTTTTGAATCGAAATCTATTCCGTGCTAGCTTTTTTGATAAGAAACCAGGAAAAAGCACTCATCAGAAAATACACGAATTAACCCGTACTTATCTTAGTAAAAATGGTCTCCCAAATGATGATGAGAGTTTGAAATACTATATTCGAACCGAATATAGCACCTCAGAGGCTTATAAGTATAAAAATGATAGTATTTGGATATTAGATAACGAGGTAGCGATCGAATTTTCTAAAGCTGCGGATACTAAAAGTATCATTGCGTTGACCGAGCCTGTCAAAAAATACTTTATCATTCATCCAAAGTATTAATTAAGCCCCTTGAAGGTCACCAATTACCGAGTATTAAAGACGAGTATAATGTATAAAACTGAGGTCTTCACTAACATCGATTCTACTGGTTTCTTCCCAAATATGGCCAATGTCAGAGCGATATTCTGGAAAAAAGGTATCTCCTTCATATTCTTTATGAACCAATGTAATTATCATTTCGTCAGCCAATTCCATTGCTTGACGATAAACTACCCCACCACCTATAATAAATAGCTTGGACGGTTGTTCAAGCTTTATTGCTTCTATTGCTTGCTCTAGAGATATGTAACAGGCTACATTATCATAATTTTCAGTAGTACTAAGTACAATATTTTGTCTGTTTGGCAATGGTTTAGACCCTAGCTCCTCAAAAACGCCTCTGCCCATAAGAATGGGAAAACCTGAGGTAGTTTGTTTGAAATGCTTCAAATCCTCTGAGAAATGCCATGGCAAGGTGCCATTATTTCCTATAACAAGGTTGGGGTCATGTGCTGCAATAATAATAATCTTCATAAGTGTTGCAATTAGACCGCTACTTCAAAGCGAATTAAAGGATCAGGATTGTAGCCAGTTAATTCAAAGTCACCAAAGCTTAATTCATCTACGGGTTTATTCGCAATTTTAAGCTCTGGTAGTGCTTTTGGTGAACGAGTCAATTGTTCCTTCAATCCGTCTATATGGTTTACATATATATGTGCGTCTACAATAGTATGAGCGAAAACTCCTGGTTCAAGTCCTACTTCTTGGGCAATAGCCATTGTGAGAGCAGAATAACATGCTAGATTAAAAGGGATACCTAGGGCAATGTCTCCAGAACGTTGCGTCAGATGACAGTTTAATTTACCATCAGAAACATTGAAAATGTACATAATATGGCAAGGTGGTAAGGCCATTTTGGGTAACAAACCAGGATGCCAGGTACTCACAACTATTCTACGACTCATTGGGTCTGTCTTAAGCATATGAATTGCATTTTGAACCTGATCAAATTCGTCACGTCTCCACTCTGTAGTTCCATCTTCATTTTTATGTTCAACTAGGTAAGGAAAACGTCGCCATAGCACAGGATAAATAGGACCTACATGCCCATCTTCATCGGCCCAGGCATCCCATATATGAACATTGTTTTCGTCACGCAGCCACCTAATATGATCTTCTCCGCGTAAATACCATAATAATTCTAGAATAACGGACTTAAAAAATACTTTTTTGGTAGTCAAAAGTGGAAACCCTTCAGAGAGATCTACCTTGTAATACTCTGCAAAATTCGAAATAGTGTCTGTACCAGTACGGTTAGTTTTATGCACACCGTGATCAAAAACTCGTTGAACTAAATCATGATAAACTTTCATATAAGATTGTTTTAGCGTTATTAGTAGGGTTGAATTACAACAATATCTCTTTCAAAAATAAAATGGCTATTGAAAAGTAAATGATAATTCCACTGACATCGACCACTGTTGCAACAAATGGGGCGGATGAAACTGCCGGATCAAAACCAAGTCGAGATAATATAAAGGGTAACATTGCACCAATAAAATTACCAAATAAAACAATAGACAATAAACTTAAAGCAATAACTACAGCGGTCAGATAAGACTGTTGATCAACGTAGCCATTTGCGGCAAAATCCCAAGCTAACAAGGTTATAAAGCCTAAAATACCAATCAAAAGACCTAATATTAATCCAGAACTTAATTCTCTGAAAAATACCTTTTTCCAATCATCTGGTCTTATATCATCCGTGGCCAACGCCCGAATTATAAGTGTAGCTGCTTGGGCACCTGAATTACCACCACTTGATATAATTAAAGGAACAAAAAAGGACAAAAACACAATCTTCGAGAGTAATTCTTCGTATTGCCCCATAGTTAAGGCTGTTAAAATCTGACCCACAAATAATACGATAAGCCACCCTAGGCGTTTTTTCACCATTTGGATAATGGAGGTTTGAGAATAATAGTCATCCAGAGCATCCATGGCTGCCATTTTCTGCATATCCTCAGTAATTTCCTCTTCTGCTACATCGATAACATCATCCGCCGTCACAATACCTACTAGCACATTATCAGAATCTACCACAGGTAAGGCTACCCTATCGTATTTAGCGAGCATTTTAACTGCTTCTTCTTGATCTTCAAAGACGCGTAGTGCGGTGAATGACTCATCCATTAAGGTGGAAATAGTTTGGTCTTCAGCAGCAACAATTAATTCAGTTATTCTTAAGTCATCAATTAATTGTTCTCGATCATTTACCACATAAATTACATTCAATGTCTCCGCCATGGCCGCATATTTTCGAATATGCTCCATACTTCGCTTAACCGTCCAATCAGATTTTACGCGTACATATCGTGGTGTCATCAAACGACCAACAGAATCTTCCGGATATCCTAACAACTTCTTCACTTGAAGCTGATCTGAAGGTCTCATGGAATTCATCACCCTTTGGGTTAGGTCACCAGGCAATTCCTCCATCAAAGCAACCTGTTCATCCGGCTCTAGGTTACTCATGACTTCTGATAACTGTTGCTTAGTAAATAACTCCAGCAGCGTAACCCCTTTATTTGATGGGAGTTCAGCAAAAACATCGGCAGCAATAGTCTTTTTTAACAACCGGAAGACAACTACGGCAACATCACCATCCAGTTCCACTAGCAGCTCTGCTATATCGGCAGGAGGAACATCAGCCAACACCTCTTTTAAGCCTATCCAATCTTTTTTTTGGATAAGTTCATCAAACTCAGGTTTTAATAGTTGGACTAGCATCTAGGTCAGCCTATTGGGTGTTGGATATATGATATGGTGAGGGTTAGTACATCTAAACTACAAACCCAATACCATTATATAATGATAGAATATAACTAAATGTTTAATCTACATCTAAAATCTGAAGCGCATTTCTTGCAGCTTCTTGTTCGGCTTTTTTCTTACTCTTTCCAGTACCATTACCAAAAATTTCTGTACCAATGGAAACTTCTACTTTGAAGGTCCTATTATGACCAGGCCCCTTTTCATCGACCACTCTATACTCAGGTAGACTCATTTTGTTTGCTTGAGCATATTCTAATAAGGTACTTTTAAAATTATCATTGATTTGCGATAAATCATCAAAATTTAGGTGCTCGTCATATACTTTGCGAACAAATTCAAATGTAACCTTGTACCCTTCGGTTATATAAATAGCCGCTATCATTGATTCAAAAATATCAGCTAGTATGCCTTTCGATTTTGTTACACCACCTTTAGTATCAGTGAATTCTAACAAGGATTCTATCCCAAGATCTTTCGATAAATTGGATAGAGTTTCGCCTCTTACCATTTTTGCTCTGGTTTTTGTCAAAAACCCTTCGTCTTCTTCAGGATATTTTTGAAATAATAGTTCAGCCGAAATTAAGTCTAATACGGCATCACCAAGAAATTCTAATCGCTCATAGGAATCGTAACTTTCATACTTTTCAAGTGAAGTAGAGGAACGATGTCGAAGTGCTTTTTGATAGAGTGTAGAATCGCTAGGTACAAAGCCTAAGATCTTGCTTAATTCTTCTAACCTATGATCGTTTGAATCAAGCCCTTTTTTTTTTACCTGTACGTTGTTCGCTGTTTTCTTTGAATTAAAACCAGATAAGAAACGAGTAATCCAACTCATCTTTAAGATCCTTGGAATCGCTTGAAAACTAGAGTCGAATTATGTCCACCAAAACCAAATGCATTATTCATAGCGTAGTTGAGCTCACGAGCTACAGGAGTATTAGCAGTGTAATTAAGATCACATTGTGGATCTTGATTATCAATATTGATGGTGGGAGGTACAATGCCGTGATAAAGGGCCAATACAGCAGCAAGTGATTCAATCGCACCAGCTGCTCCTAAGGTGTGCCCCGTCATTGACTTCGTTGAGTTTAAATTCATTTTGTATGCATGATCTCCAAAGACTTTTTTAATGGAGTTCGTCTCTGCTATATCACCAAGTGGTGTTGATGTGCCGTGCATGTTTATATGATCAACATCTTCGGTTGTAATTCCAGCAGATTTTAATGCATTTTTCATCGCCAATATAACCCCATTTCCTTCAGGATCTGGTGCGGTGATGTGATAGGCATCAGCTGAATAACCGTAACCAACTATTTCACCGTAAATTCTCGCCCCTCGCTCTAGGGCCGAATCTAATGATTCGAGTACCATTATTCCCGATCCTTCTCCAAGTACGAATCCATCTCTATCAATATCAAATGGACGCGAGCCTGCTTCAGGATCATCATTTCTAGTACTCATTGCTTTCATAGCATTGAAACCAGATATACCAATTTGTGTAACTGGTGCTTCAGTCCCTCCTGTGATAGAATAATCTGACTGCCCATAACGTATCATATCATAAGCAATGCCAATATTGTGAGAACCGGTTGCACAAGCCGAAACTGCGCAAAAATTAGGTCCTCTAAAACCATACTTTATTGAGATTTGCCCCGATACGATATCAGGTATAGACATTGGAATATAAAAAGGCGATACTCCTCTTGGTCCGCGTTCACTGTAAGCAATTGATTGATCATAAAAAGTCTTCATGCCACCAATTCCGGTTCCGACATGAACACCCACCCGATCTTTATCAATTTCTTCGAGATTTAACTTAGAATCTAAAATAGCCTCTTCAGATGCAACTAATGCATATTGTGCCACTAAGTCGAGTTTACGTGCCTCTTTACGCTCAAAGTGCTCTAGTGGATCGTAATCATCGATTAAGGCTGCAAAAGTGGAAGCAAAACCAGTTGTATCGAATTTATCAATACTCCGGGCACCACTTGTTCCTGAAAGTAAACCATTCCAAAAATCAGGAGCGCTCTTCCCTACTGGGGTAAGAGCGCCTATTCCTGTAATTACAACTCGTCGTGAACTCATGTAATTAAATTATATTAAGCGAGTTTTTCTTGAATATACTTAACTGCATCACCAACTGTAGCAATGGTTTCAGCATCTTCATCGGGAATACTAAGATCGAAATCTTTTTCGAATTCCATAATTAATTCTACAGTATCAAGAGAATCCGCACCTAAATCATTGGTGAAGTTTGCCTCAGCAACTACTTCTGATTCGTCTACACCTAATTTATCGATGATGATTTCTTTTACTTTTGATTCTACATCTTGTGACATAATGAGTCCTATATTTTAATGGTAGTTAGTAATGTACTAATTTAAGAAACTTAATAATATCTTGCACATAAATAGCTTATAAGAAAGCTGCCTATATTGCCATACCCCCGTCTACTCGAATAACCTCTCCAGTAATATAGCTACCAAGGTCGGAAGCAAGGAACAAACAAGCAGCAGCAACCTCTTCTGCATTTCCGGCTCGCCCTAGCGGTGTAGCTTCTTTTATTCCTTCCAGCACTTTTTCATCTAGTGCGTCCGTCATATCCGTAAGTATGTATCCTGGTGCAACAACATTTGCTCGAACATTCCTAGAAGCCAGTTCCTTGGCATATGATTTAGTGAATCCAACCAAACCAGCTTTTGATGCTGCATAATTACTTTGGCCTGCATTGCCTGTTAAACCCACAATAGAGCCCATGTTAATAATCGAACCCCCACGGTTTTTCATCATTGGCCTTGCTACTGCTTTAGAGTAGTTAAAAATACCTTTTAAATTTGTTTCAATAACCTGATCCCATTGGTCTTCTGTCATTCTCAGAATTAATCCGTCTCTTGTAATCCCAGCATTGTTAACAAGAATATCAATTTTGCCCCATTTTTGAACCACTTCATCAATAACTTCATTGGCTCTATTGAAATCTGAAGCGTTAGCATGTATGGGTAAAGCATCGGATCCAAGATCTATTATTTCTTTTGCAACTTGCTCAGCGGAACCAGAAGAATTAGCGTATGTAATTGCTACTTTTGCACCTTTAGACGCAAATGCTAAGGCAATAGCTTTTCCAATACCTCTACTTCCACCTGTAACAAGGGCAACTTTTCCTGTTAAATCTAAATTATAATCTGTCATATTATTGTATTCCACTAAATTGTAATGTGCGATCAATTCTTTTGACTAAGCCTTGGAGTACCTTACCGGGACCCAATTCAATAACTTCTTTTACGCCATCACTCACCATTTGCTCTATGGTTTGGGTCCACAAAACTGGTTTTAATAACTGTTGTAGCACATTGTTTTTTAATTCTTCCGCTGACTGAGATGGAGTGGCATTTACGTTTGAATAAACAGGAACCTTAGCATTATCAAATGAAACCTTATCAAGGCTAAGCTTAAATTCATCATACGCTGGCTGCATTAAAGACGAATGAAATGCGCCACTTACAGGTAAGAGTTTTGTTAACTTAGCTCCCTGCTCTTTGGCTTCACTTAATGCTGACTCCACAGCATTTGAATGACCAGAAATTACAATTTGCCCTTTTGAATTGTAATTAGCTGGTACGACCGTTTCGTTTAGTTTATCTGAAATATTTTCACAAATCTGAGCCACTAAATCATCCTCAAGCCCAATAACGGCACCCATTGCTCCACTACTACGCTCACCGGCAGCTTGCATTAATTGCCCACGAAGTCGGACTAATTTTAATCCCTCTTCAAACGATAAAACCCCAGCCGCTGTAAGTGCAGAAAATTCACCTAGAGAATGTCCTGCTACACAATCCGGTGTCATATCGATAGTTTTAAATACAGCCATAGAATGTACATAAAGTGCTGGCTGTGTATATTCTGTTTGTTTTAAACTTACTTCAGGGCCGTCAAACATGATGTTGGACAATGAAAAACCAAGGATTTCATCTGCTTCATCAATAATCTTTTTGGCCTCAGGTTCGGAGTGATACCGTTCGACAGCCATTCCCACGAATTGAGAACCCTGTCCGGGAAACACCATTGCTTTCACTATTTACCTCCCCATGTTAGGTATACAGCACCCCAGGTAAACCCCCCACCGAACGCGGTTAAAATAATCGATTCACCATTTTTCAATTGATCCTTCCAATCATAAAGGCAAAGTGGAATAGTAGCACCTGTAGTATTTCCATATCGCTCAATGTTAATCATAACCTTATCCATACCTAATCCCATTCTACGAGCAGTGGCATCGATTATACGCAAATTAGCTTGGTGAGGAACAAGCCAAGCAACATCGTCAGCTTGTAGGTTGTTACGCTCCATGATTTCTGCTGATACATCCGCCATTCCAACGGTGGCTTTTTTAAACACTGCCTTGCCATCTTGCTTTATGTAGTGCATGTGTTGGGCAATAGTTTCTATGGTAGCAGGATATCGACTACCGCCCCCTTTTTGAACTAAATGACAATTAGTATCACCTTCGCTGTAGTGAATGGAATCCATAATGCCCGTTCCA
>Ga0181564_10000126_pt1 | contig 57037 bp, 48 predicted proteins | sample 011ome_24_FD_134512 | JGI IMG/M metagenome (GOLD analysis project Ga0181564, IMG submission 134512) | Coastal salt marsh microbial communities from the Groves Creek Marsh, Skidaway Island, Georgia - 011513CT metaG (megahit assembly) | ecosystem: Environmental > Aquatic > Marine > Intertidal... | reverse complement strand
GATACGAAAGGTTTATCACCGTTTTTGGGATTGTGGTTATTGCGCTCATTTTTATAGATACCATGTTCAGCTAGGTCTATAAAATGAAAAAGCATTGTTTCTTTAAATGCTTCACTCCACCGTCACTGACTTCGCCAAGTTCCTTGGCTGATCAACATTCCTGTTGAGCTGAACGGCAATGTGATAAGACAACAACTGCAAGGGAATAGTCGTGAGCAAAGGCGCTAAACATTCCAAGGTTTCTGGCACCTCAATGACGTGGTCAGCCAGTTCTTTCACGGTTTGATCGCCTTGAGAAACAATGGCAATGATTTTACCTTTCCTGCTTTTAATCTCTTGAATATTACTGACAATTTTATCGTAATGCCCTTTTTTAGTGGCAATGACAATCACGGGCATGTTTTCGTCTATCAAAGCGATAGGGCCGTGTTTCATTTCTGCCGCAGGATATCCTTCCGCGTGGATGTAAGAAATTTCTTTGAGCTTCAAAGCCCCTTCTAGGGCAACGGGAAAGTTATATCCCCGTCCTAAATACAAACAATTTTTAGCCTGATTATAGACCTTGGCGATGGCTTCTATGGCATCGTTTTCTTTCAATGCCATGCTGACTTTTTCGGGTATGGCTTCAAGGCCCCTGACAGTTTCTATGTATTGCTTTTCCTCAAGAGTACCTTTCAGTCGGCCTAGTTTTAGGGAAATCAAGGTCAGAATAGTAATTTGAGTGGTAAAAGCCTTGGTTGAGGCAACACCAATTTCGGGACCAGCATGGGTGTATGAGCCTGCATTGGTTTCTCTGGCAATGGTCGATCCGACTGCATTACATACCCCAAATACAAAGGCGCCATGACTTTTTGCCAATTTAATGGCTGCCAAGGTATCTGCTGTTTCTCCCGATTGAGAAATGGCAATGACCACATCACGAGAAGAAATGACTGGATTGCGATACCTGAATTCAGAAGCGTATTCTACTTCTACTGGAATTCGAGCCAAATCTTCAAAAATATACTCGGCTACCAATCCTGCATGCCAAGACGTGCCACAAGCAACTATAATTACCCTATCAGCATTTAAAAATTTATCTAAATGATCGTCCACACCAGCCATTTTAATCAAACCTTCTTTTCCGACAAGTCTGCCGCGATAGGTGTCTTTGATTGCTGTGGGCTGTTCAAAAATTTCTTTGAGCATGAAGTGATCGTAGCCTCCTTTTTCGATTTGCTCCAAACTAAAATGAAGCTCTTGAATGACTGGACTGACCAAAGAGTCGTCTTTTATTTTTCTTATTCTTAAGCCTTTCTCCAATCGAATGATGGCCATTTGCTCATCCTCAAGGTAAATGGCGTTTTTGGTATATTCAATAAACGGGGATGCGTCACTTGCGATAAAAAACTCATCGTTACCAATACCAATAGCTAAAGGACTTCCCAGTTTAGCCACCACAATTTCATTGGGCTTTTTGTTGTCAATTACAGCAATGGCATACGCCCCAACGACCTCTTTAAGAGCGAGTTGAACGGCCTTTCCCAACTTATGTCCTTCTGTTTTTTGAACGTATTCAATCAAGTTGACCAACACTTCTGTGTCTGTATCGGATTCAAAATGAAATCCTTTATTCTCGAGAGCAATTTTTAACGAATTGTAGTTTTCGATGATCCCATTATGGATTAAAACAAGATCTCCGGAATTTGAAGTATGAGGATGGGCATTGATGTCTGAAGGAACTCCATGGGTAGCCCAACGGGTATGACCGATGCCTATATGGGCGTTAGACGATCGCTTTTTTGAAATGACCTCCAATTGTGCAACCTTTCCTTTGGTTTTGAACAGTTCCAATCCATTGCCATTATACAGGGCTATACCGGCACTGTCATAGCCTCGATATTCCAATCTTTTTAGACCATTGGTAATAATGGGGTAGGCATCACGGTGCCCAATATATCCTACAATTCCACACATAGACTAGTTATTTGGTTCGGTATAATAGATTTCGAAACGAATGTTCTTGGCCGTATTGCTGCTGTTACTTCCAACCAATACAGTGCCTTTAGGGGACAAAATTGAGCCAGTTAAGGTATAAAGATCTGAAGCATTGGTTCCTCGAGAGGCGTTGGCGGCTGAGACATTTGAAGTAACAACTACACCTAATTTTACGTTGGTCGAATCGCGCTCAAAAATATTGTTGACGTGTTCTGTGATTCTGACCTTATAAGTTTGTCCTGCACCATTTGAAGTCCCCCCTTCTCTCACCAATGGCACCAAGTGATAGGTCTTGGTTTGATTGTCGTAGACACCTGCACTTTGGTCAATGAAGTAATCAATGACTGGGACACCAGTTTCTGTGTTATAGACGATAATACGATCAGGTTCTTCTCCACCATTTACGGCAGTTTGATCTACGTTAAATACCAATTGAGCCTCATTGATTAACCATTTGTTGGCTTTAAAAGATTCAAGTATTGCGCTATTGCCATTTTCGTCTCCGTTAAACAAATTGACAACGGCCATAGATCCTGGGCCGCCTTTTAAAAACAATTGAGGATCTCCGTTGGGGTCACCCTCGGCTATATTGGTGTAATTCGTGTCAAAAAAATTAGCCTTGTTGCCATTGAAGTTCATCACAAATGTGCCGTGATAATCGTTTAAAACTTGTTCCCCATTAACAGTAGTCGAAGTAGAATAGGTGAAATAAAAGGTGAGATTGGCTGCGCTATTGTTGAGGTCAAATAATGCCATATGACCAGAAGATCCGGTTGAAGGGAGTTCGGGTTTTAGGTAAAGCCCTCTGAAGTAATTTTGGAAGTTGCTAATGTTGCTCAGTTCAGGTTGATCTTCGTGACCAAACAAGAAATCTTGCCAATAGCCACTGTCAATGTCTAAAGTTTGACGGAGAGCTGGTGCCAGACGCTGAGAAATACTAAACTCGTTGGTCTCTTCGTCAGTAGCGTACAACACAATTTGTTCATTGCTCGGCACTAAATCCTCTACTGTAAGGAGCAAATCTCCTTCTAATAGAGAGGGGTCAATTACTTCTCCTGAGGAGGTGGTTCTGTTCGAGTAATAGACCAGTTGCTCATCAAAGTCCGACGCAGGGTCGAAATCTTTAAGGAAGTAATTGTTGCGATAAACCGACAAATTAATGGGTTCACTTCCGTAAACCGAATCCAGTTCATACAAAGAAGAACCATCACTCAGTGTTTCAATAATTCGAGAAAAGTAGGGTAAAGTCAGTACCACAGAATCCAATACCACATCATCTCCGAATGAAGGATCAATGTTGGTAGGGGTCATTTGAGAAACAATGCTGGCCAGGGTACTTCCGTATATCGGGTGGTTGTTAAACCCTAACAAATACGCTGGCAGCAGGTTTGTTTGAACGGCACCTAAAGGCTTGTTGTAAGCGGTTACGGGATAAGTTAAATGGTTGGTTGTGAAAGTTCCAGAACCAATAATTCCAGTTCCAATGCTATTGGCGTCAGAATCACAACTCGTCAGAGTGACTAAAGTCAAAACGGTCACCGAAAGTTGGAAAATGAAATTCTTTTTGAGGGTCATAAGTTGGGCTTGATTTAGTTCAAGACTTGTGTTTGGTAGAAATCGATATAAGCATCAGCAAAGTTGTCAATGGGGTGAAAAGGCAGACAGGGTTTGCCTGAATTTTCACAAGCCTCATCAATCAGTTTGGGCAATTCCTCTGACCCCTTGATAATGGCGTCGGAATGAGCAATGGCGGTTAATGAAAGGGCGCTATAATCAGGTGTTTGCAAATGCTTTATTGCTTCATCGTCAATTCCATCAAATTGGATTTTTTGTAGCATTTCTGTATTTAACGTGCCATCAAATCCTTTGTTGTAAATAGAGGTGACAATTTTACTTTCGGAAAACAAGGGCTCATCTTTGTACAAAGTTTTGAGGTACAACGGCAAAAGTCCGGCCAACCAGCCGTGGACGTGAATGATATCGGGGGACCAATTCAATTTTTTAACTGTTTCGACCACACCTTTGGCAAAAAATATGGCCCGCTCGTCATTGTCAGTAAACATTTGACCAGCATCATTTAAAAAAGTGGCTTTGCGTTTGAAATACTCCTCGTTGTCTATAAAATAAACCTGAATTCTTTCTTTAGGAATGGAAGCGACTTTTATGATTAATGGCATGTCTAGGTCATTGATGACCAAATTAATGCCTGATAGCCTAATCACTTCGTGCAACTGATGACGTCTTTCGTTGATGTTGCCATAGCGTGGCATGAAGATTCGGATTTGCCCGCCTGCTTTACTCACCATACGAGGCGCTTCGAAAGACATGGAAGAGATTTCCGTTTCCGGCAAGTAGGGAACTACTTCAGACGATACATACAATACCCTTTTGTCTTTCATATAAATGTTTCGCTCATTAAACAGGAGGACAAAATTACAAAAATTATGCAGATTTGGGGCAATGTGCTATGTTTGCCCTCTGTTAATCTTATGCTAAAGTGAGAGTCATAACCTCAAAAAATGAATTGATTGTCTGGCGACAAGGTCTGTTGCACCAGAGCAGTGTTGGTTTTGTCCCAACTATGGGAGCGCTGCACGCGGGGCATTTGTCTTTGGTTTCTCAGGCGCTTTTAGATAATGATTTTGTTGTGTCTTCCATTTTTGTGAACCCAACCCAATTTGATAACTCTGAGGACTTGGCCATTTATCCGAGAACTCTTGAGGCCGATATTGCTTTACTTGAAACCATACTTCACGATCGAATTATCGTTTTTGCTCCAACAGCTGAGGACTTGTATAATGGTCAGCCAAAATCAAAATCTTGGGATTTTGGTGCTATTGCCAACGTGATGGAAGGTGAATTTAGATCGGGCCATTTTGACGGTGTTGGGACTGTATTGCAGTTGCTTTTCGAATTGGTTAATCCAACCAACTCTTATTTTGGAGAAAAGGATTACCAGCAATTGCTCATAGTCAAATCGCTGGCCGATCAGCTGGGTCAATCAAACGAAATCATTGGTTGTCCCATATTCAGGGAAGATTCTGGTTTGGCCATGAGTTCCAGAAACCAAAGATTGTCCGAGGTTCAGAAGCTTCAAGCAACTCTGATCTACAGGGTAATGAATTATATCAAAGACCACATATCATCTGTCCCATGGAAGGATCTCAAGCAATGGGCAGAAAACCAATTTCAAGAAGATAAAGATTGGCGCCTTGAATACTTGACTTTAGCCGATGCTCAAACTCTTGAAACACGTGATGTTTACGCAGAAAATTTGCAGCAAAGAGTATTTATTGCGGCCCACCTCGGATCTGTCAGACTCATTGATAATATGGCGGTAAATTAGTTATATTTGCCGCATGTTAATCGAAGTAGTCAAGTCTAAAATACATCGCGTTAAAGTCACTGGCGCCGATCTCAATTATATTGGTAGTATCACCATTGATCAAGATTTGATGGATGCCGCAAATATTGTCAACGGGGAGAAAATCCAAGTGGTGAACAACAATAACGGTGAGCGACTAGAAACCTATGTAATCCCTGGTCTGAGAGGGACTGGAGAAATTACACTCAATGGAGCTGCAGCGAGAAAAGTTGCCGTTGGGGACACCTTAATTTTGATTACCTATGCTCAAATGAGCCTTGAAGAAGCGAAGACTTTTCAACCGTCCTTTGTTTTTCCTGATGAAAACACCAATTTACTCCGATAAAGCCATAACTTTATCCAATGGCTAAAGTAAAAACAGCATTTTTTTGTCAAAATTGTGGCAACCAATATCCCAAGTGGCAAGGACAGTGCTCGGCTTGTAAGTCTTGGAACACCATAGTTGAAGAAATTTTACAAAAAACAGAGTCTCCTTCATGGGAGGAAATGGGTGTTGCCGCTCCTCGAAAAGCGTCTACCCCAATTGCTATCAATGACATCCAACCGACTTCTGAAGCCAGAATTTTGACCAATGACAAGGAATTGAACCGCGTTTTGGGTGGAGGATTAGTTCCTGGATCTTTGGTCTTGCTTGGAGGAGAGCCCGGAATAGGAAAAAGCACATTGTGCTTGCAAATAGCCTTGTTTGCCAATTTTAAAACGCTGTACGTTTCTGGAGAGGAGAGCAGCCAACAAATTAAAATGCGAGCCGATCGCTTGCAACATGAAAATAAAGATTGTTTTGTTTTAACAGAAACCAATACATCGGCCATATTTTCTCAAATCAAATCGGTCCGTCCAAATGTCCTAGTTATCGACTCGGTACAAACCTTATTTACAGACGCTATCGATGCGGCGCCTGGCAGTATTTCTCAAGTCAAGGCCTGCACAGCAGAGTTGATTCAGTTCGCCAAAGCGACCAACACCCCGGTCATCTTAATCGGTCACATCAATAAGGACGGTCAAATTGCTGGTCCGAAAATTTTGGAACACATGGTCGATACCGTTCTCCAATTTGAAGGTGATCACAACCACGTTTTCCGCATTTTACGAAGTCATAAAAATCGATTTGGTTCTACTAATGCTCTTGGAATATACGAAATGTTGAGCACCGGACTAAGAGAAGTTTCCAATCCTTCGGAATTATTGTTGTCCGAGAAAGACGATTCGCTGAGCGGTAATGCTGTCGCGGTGACCTTGGAAGGCAATCGCCCATTGTTGATCGAAATTCAAGCCTTGGTCAGCAGCGCAGTTTATGGAACCCCGCAGCGGAGTGCAACGGGATTCAATGCTAAAAGACTTAACATGCTATTGGCTGTTTTAGAAAAAAGAGCGGGATTTAGACTAGGAGCCAAAGATGTTTTTATCAATATTACGGGAGGCATTTATGTGGACGATCCTGCGATTGATTTAGGGGTTGTGGCTGCTGTTTTGTCATCTAACAATGACGAAGCCATAGCGCCAAATGTTTGCTTTGCGGCTGAGGTTGGGCTTTCGGGCGAAATCAGACCAGTGCAGCGAATTGATCAAAGAATTGCAGAAGCAGAAAAGCTTGGATTCCACACGATCTACATCTCCAAATATTGCAAGTTGGAGCATGAATACAAAGGAATAAGTGTCAAGCTATTGTCAAAAATAGAAGAGTTGGTTCAATTGCAATAAAATTGCTTTGCAATCTGATGGTGACTTTTCGCAATTACCTTATTCAACCTTGTCAAAAATCCTTATTTTCGCTGACTAAGTAATTTAGCCCACTATGGCCAAGAAATTTAAGGAATATCAAGGACTAGAATTATCTGGTGTAGCCAATGAAATTTTGGTTTATTGGCAAATGCATTCCGTTTTTCAAAAAAGCATTGATAGTCGTCCTGAAGAAAATCCTTTTGTTTTTTATGAAGGACCTCCTTCAGCCAACGGAATGCCCGGAGTCCATCACGTTTTGGCGCGCTCCATTAAAGATATTTTCCCGAGATATAAAACCATGAAGGGCTTTCGCGTGCAGCGTAAGGCAGGGTGGGATACTCACGGATTACCCATTGAGCTTGGGGTGGAAAAGGAACTGGGAATCACCAAAGAGGACATTGGCAAAACCATTAGTGTTGAAGATTACAATTCGGCTTGTCGCTCTGCTGTCATGCGATACACTGACGTTTGGAACGACCTCACTGAGAAAATGGGATATTGGGTGAACATGGATGACCCTTACGTCACCTATCAACCCAAATACATGGAATCGGTATGGTGGTTGCTCAAGCAGATTTACGACAAAAAATTACTTTATAAAGGATACACCATTCAGCCGTATTCTCCGAAGGCCGGTACTGGTCTGAGCTCGCACGAGCTCAATCAACCCGGAACCTACCAAGACGTTACCGATACTACTGTAACTGCTCAATTTAAGGCTGTAGAAAATACTTTGCCAGAGGTTCTCAAAAGTAAAATCCCCCTCTATTTTTTGGCATGGACAACAACTCCTTGGACACTTCCCAGCAACACCGCCTTGACTGTCGGGTCAAGGATAGACTATGTGGTGGTCAACACGTTCAATCAATATACTTTTGAACCCATTAGGGTGGTTTTGGCTAAAGCTTTAGTCAATAAGCAATTTACAGGAGTTTACGAACTGGCAGAGACCTTGGAGGGTTTCAATGCCGATTCTAAAAAAATACCATTTGTCATTGAAAACACTTTCAAAGGATCGGACTTAGTTGGCATCCGTTATGAGCAATTGTTGCCTTACGTCTTGCCATTCAATGAGCCCCAAAATGCTTTTAGAGTGATTTCTGGAGATTTTGTAACAACAGAAGATGGTACCGGAATTGTGCATACCGCACCAACATTTGGTGCAGACGATGCATTGGTAGCTAAGCAGGCCGTGCCTGAAGTTCCGCCTCTGCTCGTCAAAGATGATCATGACAAATTGGTGCCTTTGGTAGATTTACAAGGTCGCTTTCGATCAGAAGTCACAGATTTTGCTGGACAGTACGTCAAAAATGACTATTACCCAGAGGGTGAGGCGCCAGAGAAATCGGTAGATGTAGAAATTGCCATTAAATTAAAAATAGAAAACAAAGCTTTTAAGGTTGAGAAGTACAAGCACAGTTATCCCAATTGCTGGCGCACTGACAAGCCCATTTTGTATTATCCCCTAGATTCTTGGTTCATTAAGGCTACTGCGGTCAAATCAAGAATGGCAGAATTAAACACCACTATTAATTGGAAGCCTAAGTCAACTGGGGAAGGACGATTTGGCAATTGGTTGGCCAATGCTAACGATTGGAATTTGTCAAGATCGAGATATTGGGGAATTCCTTTGCCCATTTGGCGGACTGAGGATGGTTCAGAAGAAAAGTGCGTCGGTTCGGTAGAGGAACTGATTCATGAAATCGAACAATCCATCCAATCGGGTCATATGGACAAAAACCCATTTGAAAGTTTTGTTTTGGGAGATCAGTCGGAGGAAAACTATTCTAAAATTGACTTACACAAAAATATAGTAGATCAAATTATCTTGACCTCTTCGTCTGGACTACCTATGAAGCGAGAGGCTGATCTGATTGACGTATGGTTCGATTCTGGAGCAATGCCCTACGCCCAATGGCATTATCCCTTTGAGAACAAAGACAAAATCGACGATTCGAAGGCTTTCCCAGCCGATTTTATTGCTGAAGGTGTTGACCAAACCAGAGGATGGTTCTACACCTTACACGCTATTTCCACCTTGGTTTTTGACCAAATTGCCTATAAAAATGTCGTGTCAAACGGCTTGGTATTGGATAAAAATGGACAAAAAATGTCCAAGCGTTTGGGTAATGCTGTCGACCCTTTTGAAACTATTGAAACTTTTGGACCTGATGCCACCAGATGGTACATGATCAGCAATGCCAATCCATGGGATAACCTGAAGTTTGACTTAGACGGAATCACTGAAGTTCGACGAAAATTCTTTGGAACCCTTTACAATACGTATTCCTTCTATGCCCTCTATGCCAATGTAGACGGATTTACCTTTGCCGAACCTGAGGTTGAGTTAGCTCAACGTCCCGAATTGGATCGATGGATTCTATCCGCTTTACAAACTCTTATTGCCGATGTAGATCGGTTTTATTCGGATTATGAACCTACAAAAGCTGCTAGAGCAATTTCTGATTTTACCCAAGATTCGCTGAGTAATTGGTATGTTAGATTGAGCAGACGACGTTTCTGGAAAGGCGAATACCAAGAGGATAAAATTTCGGCTTATCAAACCTTACACACTTGCTTAGTAACTATTGCTCAGCTCAGCGCGCCAATTGCTCCTTTCTATATGGATCATTTGTACCGTGACTTGGTGTCGGTCACAGACGGAAATGCTTTCGAAAGCGTTCACCTTTCTGATTTTCCATCGGCTAACCTTGGGATGATAGATCCAGTCTTAGACAGAAAAATGGGACTGGCAAAGTCGGTAGCGTCTTTGACTTTGTCTCTAAGAGCCAAAGAGAAAATTAAGGTGCGTCAGCCTTTGCAAAAAATCATGGTTCCAGTTTTGAACGATCAACATCGAGCCGAGTTATTGGCTGTTTCCGATTTGATTCGGAGTGAGGTCAATGTAAAAGAAATAGAATTTATTTCGGAGAGTTCCGATATTTTAGTCAAACAAATCAAACCCAATTTCAAAACCCTAGGACCTCGTTTTGGGCAGGACATGAAGGCTGTTGCCATGGCCATACAATCTTTGGACTCCAAGTCCATCGCGGAGATTGAACTAAAGGGCAGCTTAGACATAGTTGTTAATGAAAAAAACATTACTTTAGACCGCTCTGATGTAGAAATAAACTCTCAAGACATTGAAGGTTGGTTGGTTGCGTCAGATGGAGAAAATACTGTGGCACTTGATCTCCATGTGAGTGATGAGTTGAGAAATGAAGGTGTAGCAAGGGAATTGGTTAACCGTATTCAGAATTTACGAAAGGATTCGGGATATGAGGTAACAGATAGAATTTCAATTAACTTGGCTGACCATCCTGCCGTAAAATTGGCAATTGATGGGTTCGGACAATACATCAAAGAAGAAACTCTTGCGGACCTTATTGAAGTTGTCCCATCGCTTGAGCAAGGAATAGAATTGTCATTTGACAACATATGGAGTAAACTATATATTTTTAAAAATTAGAAATATGATACAAGAAAATACTGTTAGATATTCAGATGCTGATTTGTCAGAATTCAAGCAATTGATCCAAGATAAAATCGAAAAAGCGCAGCGCGATTTAGAATTGATCAAAAGTGCTTATATGAATGATTTGGATAACGGAACCGACGATACTTCTCCGACGTTTAAAGCCTTTGAAGAAGGAAGTGTTGTGATGAGTAAAGAAGCCAATTCGCAATTGGCCATTCGACAAGAAAAATTCATCCGCGATTTGAAAAACGCCTTGATTCGGATCGAGAACAAAACCTATGGCGTTTGTCGTGTAACTGGCAAGTTGATCAATAAGGAACGTCTCAAGTTAGTGCCCCACGCTACATTAAGTATCGAGGCAAAAAACATGCAGTAGTTAGGCTTTTCTAAAATCGAAAACCTCATAGGGATTGACCACAAAATGAAGTGGCACATCTGACGGGACCGAATCTGTTATCAATCTTTCTGGATCAAAAAAACTTAGCCCAACAGTAATCACATCGTTGCGGCATTGATCTAAAAACCTGTCATAGTATCCTTTGCCAAAACCTACCCTTTGTCCTTTTTGGTCAAAAGCTAGCAGTGGGACAAACACGACATCTATCGCTTTGACTTCTAATAATACACCTCCTTCTGGCTCGGTAATGCCCATACTGTTGACAGAAAATCGGGTGTCGGTAGTCAATTCGTAATGCACGAGACTGTTGTTGGCAGGAATGGTTTTGGGAATTGCTATGCGTTTGTCTTTTCCCATTAAAACTGCCAACAAGGGTTTGGTATCAACCTCATTCATTTTAGAAATGCTCAAAAAAATATGGTAAAGATCGAGATGCCAAATCGGTAAATTCAAACATTGATTGGCAATAGACAAACTCATTGAATCAATCTGCTCTGAGCTCAAAGCCTTGCGACGTTGTTTGTAGTCTATTCTAAGTTGTTCCTTTTTCATGACTGTATTGAGTCGAAATGTGAAACAATGCGTCACCGTTATAGACCAGAGGCGCCTCATTAACATTAAATATGTAGCCCGAATTAGGGGATTTTATTTTTCGATTGAATTTGCCAAAAGGGTCTGTAATTTGACCAATGATATCTCCTTCGGTTACGAAGTGACCAACTTTGACTAGAGATTGAAACATGCCTGAATGTTTAGCTCTAATCCAATGACTTTTTTCTAGAATGATAGAATCCTCTTTGAGTGGAGGAGGAGTTAGTTTTATTGGGAGCATTTTGAGATGGGCAAGAATTCTTTTGGCTCCAGTGACGCCATATTCAATGATCTCCGGATCTAAATGGTTCGATTTGCCTCCTTCGAATAAAAGCATTGGAATGCCTTGTTTTTGACAAGACGACCTGAAAGACTTTGCCAGTAGCTTCGAGTACACCACAAAGGGTGCGCCGAAGAGTTTGGCTAAGGGTTTTAATTCGACCCGATTGGGATTTATTCTTATTTGAGCCGCATTGAATCTGTCGGCGCCACCAGTATGGAAATCGATGACATAGTCAACCAAGGGCAGGAAGCCATTAACCAGTTCGAAGGCCACCCGACTGGCCAAAGAACCTTTAGTACTGCCAGGAAAAGCGCGGTTCAGATCTCGTCCATCTGGAAAATTTCTCTCCTTGTTGAGGAACCCAAATATATTGATGACTGGGATGCAAATCACTGTTCCAATGAGAGGTTGATTGACTTTACTGGCAATGAGTTCACGGATGATGGCTACTCCACTCACCTCGTCACCGTGGATGCCCGCTGTAAAGAGCACAGTAGGCCCAGGCTTTTTTGATCGATTGACTAAAATAGGTACGCTAACAGATGTTCTAGAATGCAACTTTGCTAAGCTGAAATTGAGTTCAACTTTTTCACCAGGCATAATTTCGGTGCCCAGAATAACAAAGCGTCTTGACTTTGGGCTCATCTCAAATTGCGTTCAATAAATGTTATAATACTTTTAGAAATGTTCTTTTCTGAAGCGGCCTCAATACCCTCTAGCCCAGGAGATGAGTTGATTTCCATCAATAGCGGCCCCCGATTGGATCTTAAAATATCTACACCACAAACAGGAAGTTTGAGTGCTTGAGCTGCTTTTACAGCCAATGAGATTTCTTCTGGAGAAAGTTTGACGTAGTTGGCTGTACCGCCTCGGTGCAAATTGGATCTGAATTCCCCCGGTTTTCCCTGACGAATCATGGCCCCAACGACTTGTCCATCTACAATAAAGGCTCTGAGGTCGGCTCCATTTGCCTCAGCAATAAATTCCTGAACAATGACTCTCGCTTCAAGGCCATTGAACGCCTCAAGAACAGAAGTAGCAGCATTGACAGTTTCGGCCAGTACAACACCTAAACCTTGTGTGCCTTCCAACAATTTGATGATAACTGGTGTGCCACCAACTCTCTGAATCACCTCTTCCACATCACGGGAATAGTTTGTGAAAACGGTTTTTGGCATTCCAACGCCAGCTTTTGTCAACAATTGCAATGATCGCAATTTATCCCTCGATTTGATAATGGCTTCCGATCGAACGGTTGTAAAAACGCCCATCATTTCAAATTGACGCACAACGGCACAGCCGTAGAAAGTAAGACTGGTACCGATTCTGGGGATAACAGCGTCTACATCCGTTAGATACCTGTCCCTGTAATAGATTGCAGGATGTTCTTGCTCGATGATCAAATCGCATTTTAATGGATCAATTACTTCGGCGGAGTGTCCCCTTTTTTCTGCCTCTTCTACCAATCTTCGAGTAGAATAGAGCCGCTCATTTTGGGACAAAATGACTAAATTCATTAGTTCTTTATTAGGAGCCAAATATAGTTAAATTTGAACACCAAAGCTCTTTGGCGGATGGGGGTTAATTTTTTAAGCAATCTCAGGATTCCCTCAAAACGGCTATCTTTGAACAATGACCTTTAGTGCTTTAGAAATACAGCTTCAAACACTACCCGAATCCCCTGGGGTGTATCAGTATTTTGATGCTAACGACCAGTTGATTTATGTTGGGAAGGCAAAAAACTTAAAGAAAAGAGTACGATCCTATTTTACCAAGCAGCAGCAAAGTGGCAAAACACGAGCGTTAGTGCGAAAAATAGTCCGAGTGACGCATATTGTTGTCACTTCCGAGAAGGATGCTTTGCTCCTCGAGAACAACCTCATCAAAGAAAACAGACCTCGCTATAATGTGCTTCTCAAGGATGACAAAACCTATCCTTGGATTTGTATTAAAAAGGAACGTTTCCCAAGAGTGTTTTCGACCAGAAGAATGATCAACGATGGGTCGAAGTATTTTGGACCTTACACTAGTGGCAAAACTGTGCAAACTCTACTGGGATTGATCAAAGATTTGTTCGGATTGAGGAATTGTAATTTCGATTTGTCGGAATCGAAAATAGCCGCTAAGAAATACAAGGTTTGTCTGGAGTATCACCTCGGCAATTGCAAAGGGGCTTGTGAGAATTTGGAATCTGAGGAGTCGTATCAATTGAAAATCAATGCCATTGCAGATATTTTGAAAGGAAATTTTCGATCGGCAATTCAAAACTTCAGAGCCGAAATGACACGCCTTGCTCAGGAAATGAAGTATGAGGAAGCGCAACGCATCAAAGAAAAAATTGACACCCTCGAAAACTACCAGAGCAAATCGACTATTGTAAACCCTAAGATTACAAACGTTGATGTGTTTAGCATTGTCAGCGACTCTACCCATGCCTATGTCAATTTTCTTCAGGTTTCTTTTGGGGCAATCATCAGGTCACATACCTTAGAAATCAAAAAGAAATTGGATGAAGACGACGAGACTTTGCTCGCTTTGGCAATCGTGGAATTGCGAAACCGATTTGAATTGGAGTCCAATGAGCTCTATCTACCATTTCCATTAGATCTAGGAGAAGAATTGAAAATCACCGTTCCACAGGTTGGTGATAAAAAGCATTTGGTAGATCTGTCGCGGCGCAATGCCACCTACTATAGAATGGAGCGTTTCAAACAGATTAAGATGGTTGAACCCAATCGCCATGCCGACCGCATTATGGCTCAAATGAAATCAGACCTTCGCCTGACTGTTGAACCCCGTCATATTGAGTGTTTTGACAATTCAAACATTCAAGGGACCAACCCTGTTGCTGCTTGTGTTGTTTTTAAAAACGGTAAGCCCAGTAAATCGGATTACAGACATTTCAATATCAAAACAGTAGAAGGTCCCGATGATTTTGCGTCCATGGAAGAGGTGGTTTATCGGAGATACAAGCGATTGATGGACGAAAAGCAAGATCTTCCACAACTTATTGTGGTTGATGGCGGGAAAGGCCAATTGAGCGCGGGATTAAAGAGTTTGGACCGATTAGGATTGCGGGGCAAGGTGGCCATCATTGGGATTGCCAAAAGGCTCGAAGAAATATATTTTCCAAAAGATCCTATTCCATTGTACATGGATAAGAAAAGCGAGTCTCTAAAGATTATTCAACAACTGAGAAATGAGGCACACAGATTTGGAATAACTCATCACAGAGGGCGACGCATTAACGAATCACTTCAAACAACTTTATGGGACATACCGGGCATTGGCTCCAAGACCGCTGAGATTTTGCTCAAACATTTTAAATCTGTCAAACGTGTTTCTTTCGCTAAAATTGACGAACTTGAGCCAGTAATTGGACCAACAAAAGCGGAGAAAATTTATCACCATTTCAACCCCATAACTGATGAGAATATTTAGGCTAGTCCTGTTCTTTTTTATCACTTGTCAGCTCTACTCGCAAGAACCTCCTAAGTTGGGATTGGTTTTGAGTGGTGGTGGCGCAAAAGGGTTGGCACATGTTGGTGTTCTCAAAGTTATCGACAGTCTTGGAATACAAGTAGATTACATAGCTGGGACCAGTATGGGGGCAGTAGTTGGAGGACTATACGCTTCGGGCTATTCTGCAAGACAATTGGAGGCCTACTTGAAACAGACCGATTTCGATGCCTTAATTAACGATCGATTGCCAAGATCTTCAAAAACATTCTACGAAAGGGGAATTGATGAAAGATATGCGGTTACCTTACCGTTTGACAATTTTAAACTCCACTTGCCAGAGGCTGTTTCTAGGGGTCAAAATGTGTTCAATTTATTGACAAAAATGACACTTCATGTCAGTCATATCAGATCCTTTGACCAGCTGCCAATTCCTTTTTTGTGCGTCGCTACGGACATCGAAACGGGAGAGGGTGTTGTTTTTGATTCAGGAAATTTGGCCCAAGCTATCAGTGCTAGCGCAGCATTCCCAACACTACTTCAACCGGTTAATATTAATGGCCGATTGTATATTGATGGCGGAGTGGTTGACAATTATCCTATTGATGCACTTCGAGCCAAGGGGATTGAAGTAGTCATTGGGGCAGATGTGCAAAACGAATTGGCGGACAGAGAGAAATTGAATTCAGCTACGGCCATTATTGCTCAAATCAATAACTACCGAACCCAGCATCAAATGGAGGGGTTAATTTCTATAACCGACCTCTACATCAATCCCAAGGTACAAGACTACTCCGTCATTGATTTTTCAAATGCGGACTCCATTTTAGTTAAGGGTGAGGTTGCAGCTAAGAATTCAATCGTTGAGTTAGAAAAATTTGCTCTGCGATTTCCGCGCACTAAGTCCATGCAAAAAGTTGTGTCTCCAGATTCCGTTGATATAAAAAAAATTGTCATGGTTGGCAATCAAAAATATCCTCGCAGTTATATCCTCGGGAAGATGAAATTGAAAGCAGCTCAAAAAATTGCTCTGAACGATTTTGGAAAGGGAGTCAATAATTTGATGGCGACCAATAACTTTGAACGATTTTTTTATGAATTCAGACCTCAAAAAGAAGGTTATGAGTTGTGGGTTTTTCCTGAAGAAAGCAAAAAAAACCTATTAGTTAGAATGGGACTTCACTACGACCAGTTGTTCAAAAGTGCAGCCTTAGTCAATATCACTCAAAAACAAGCCTTACTCAAAAACGACGTGCTGTCGCTCGACTTTATTTTGGGAGAAAACCTGCGGTATAATTTTGAATACTATATTGACAAAGGATTTTATTGGAGTATTGGACTAGGCACTCGGTTCGACAGCTTTCAGTCTTCTGTAGATCCTAATGAATTTGCCCCTGGTTATGAAGTTTTGGATGGGGTAAGATCTATCTTGGTTGATGTGAATCAATTTACCAACACATTTTACCTTCAAACACTTTTTCCAAAGGATTTCAAATTGACTATTGGGGCGCAACACAGACGGCTAAAAATTGCTTCTCAAACCATTTCTGAATTGGAAAATGACGCTCCTTTGGTGTTTATCAATAATGATTTGTTCAGTTTGAATGGGATGCTGAATTTTGACAATCTAGACAGCAAGTATTTCCCCACACAAGGGGTTCAGTTTGAAGGCAAAGCGGATTGGTTTGTGTCTGGTACCTCAGATGGATTTGAGCCGTTTTTAACGGCTCACGGGTATATTGGCAAAAGTTGGAAACTCGCCAACAAATTGTCTGCCACTATAAGCACCTCTGGTGGATTCTCTCTTGGCAAAAATCCAATTCAATTTCTCAATTTCGGCCTTGGAGGAAACGTTCGCAATCAGGTCAACAACTACATCCCTTTTTATGGCTATAGGCCCTTGTCGTTAATCGGAGGGGATTTTGTGAAAGCTACTTTTGTGCTGGACTACAATTTCTATAACCGCCACCATTTCAAAGTTTTGGCCAACGGGGGTCATGTCGACGATCAGCTGTGGACATCAGGCAAATGGGCAACCATGCCTAGCCATACGGGTTTTGCTACAATTTATGCCTTAGATTCTTTTTTAGGGCCAGTGGAATTTACCTATAGCTATGAGCCTAAGCTGCATGAAAGCCTTTGGATGGTAAACTTTGGTTTTTGGTTTTAAATATGCGCTCTTCCCTTTTTTTTTTCGATATTTGTTTGACCTCAAATTCACAAAAATTTTAAATTAAGAACATGCCATTTTATCACAAACTGGGTGAGGTGCCGCACAAACGGCATACTATTTTTAGGAATCCGAAAGGGGGCTATTACTATGAACAGCTTTTTGGCACCATAGGATTTGACGGAATGTCGTCTAATTCCTACCACGTTCACCGTCCAACTCAAGTGAAAAGCATTGGTGAGGGAGTGGATTGTCAACCCAAAATCGCCAAAAAAGTAAACATGCATTCCCTCCGTTTAAAAGGGTTTGAACTAGCCCCAAAAGCTGATTACTTAGAGAGCCGAACACCAATTTTAGTCAATAGCGATTGTCATATTATTTTGGCAGCGCCTCAACAGAAAACATCGGATTATTTCTATAAGAATGCCGACGCCGACGAAATGATTTTCATCCATAAGGGATCTGGAAAATTGAGAACCCATATGGGTAATTTGGATTTTAAATATGGCGATTATCTCATCATTCCAAGAGGAATGATCTACAAGATAGATTTTGACACTCAAGACAACAGATTATTCATCGTAGAATCTTTTCATCCCATTTATACGCCAAAAAGATACCGCAATTGGTTTGGACAGCTTTTGGAACATGCTCCGTTTTGTGAAAGAGATATTCGGCAGCCTAATTCCTTGGAGACTCATGACGAGATCGGGGAATTCACGATTAAACTCAAAAAAGGAGGACTGATGTTTGACATGGTTTATGCCACCCATCCATTCGACGTGGTTGGCTATGATGGTTTTAACTATCCCTATGCCTTGTCCATTCACGACTTTGAGCCCATCACTGGTCGGGTGCACCAGCCGCCACCAGTGCATCAAACATTTGAAACAAGCGCTTTCGTGGTTTGCAGTTTTGTGCCAAGACTTTACGACTATCATCCCGAAGCGATTCCTGCACCTTACAATCACAGTAACATCGACAGCGATGAAGTCTTGTATTACGTCGATGGGGACTTCATGAGCAGAAACGACATTGGACCGGGACATATTTCCTTACATCCTGCGGGCATTCCCCATGGGCCTCATCCGGGAGCCATGGAAAGAAGTATTGGACAAACAAAGACTGATGAATTGGCCGTTATGGTCGACACTTTCAAACCTTTGCAAGTAACCGAAGCCGCTTTGAAAATGTCGGACGGCACCTATTTTCAATCCTGGCTTGAACCCAAATCTAAATAATATGAGTAAAAATGTAAGTCCCGTTGAATTCGGATTAGACAAAATTTTTGAAGAAGCCCAAGATTTTTTGCCTCTTCTGGGCACAGATTATGTCGAATTGTATGTTGGAAACGCTAAGCAATCGGCGCACTATTATCAAACCGCCTTTGGATTCCAACCTTTGGCTTATTCTGGCTTGGAAACGGGATCAAAAGATCGAACCAGTTATGTCTTGCAACAGGAAAAAATCAGATTGGTTTTGACCACTCCTTTGACCAGCGATTCTCCAATTCAAGATCACCTCAATAAGCACGGAGATGGTGTTAAGGTCATCGCCTTATGGGTAGAAGACGCGCGACAAGCTTATGCAGAAACGGTCAAAAGGGGCGCCAAATCTTTTTTTGAACCCCTAGAAGAATCAGACGAAAATGGCAGCGTTGTTCGAGCGGGAATCCATACCTATGGCGATACTGTTCACGTCTTTGTTGAGCGTCGTAATTATAAAGGATTATTTCTGCCTGGATTTAAGGCTTGGAATCCCAGTTATCGCCCATCGCCAATAGGATTAAAATACGTTGACCACATGGTTGGAAACGTTGGATGGGGTGAAATGAATCAATGGGTAAAATGGTATGAAGACGTCATGGGATTTGTCAATTTCTTGAGCTTTGACGACAAGCAAATACACACCGAATATTCGGCTTTAATGAGCAAGGTGATGAGCAATGGCAATGGAAGGATTAAATTCCCCATCAATGAACCAGCCAAAGGCAAGAAGAAATCCCAAATTGAGGAATATTTGGATTTCTACGAAGGCCCTGGTGTTCAGCACATAGCGGTAGCAACAAATGACATTGTTGGAACCGTTAAAGCCCTTAAAGAGAGGGGTGTAGAGTTTTTGCCGCCGCCGCCACAATCCTATTACGACTCGATCCCCGCCCGACTAGGGGCTCATAATCACATGATTAAAGAAGACATCAAAGAGCTTCAGCAGCTCTCTGTCTTAGTAGACGCGGATGAGGAAGGCTATTTGCTTCAAATATTTACTAAGCCTATTCAGGATCGGCCAACTTTGTTTTTTGAAATCATTCAACGAATGGGAGCTCGGGGGTTTGGAGCAGGAAACTTTAAAGCACTTTTTGAATCAATTGAACGAGAACAAGCGCAGCGTGGGACATTATAGGGATCAAAATATTTTTTGGAATACTTCTTGCTTCCAAGTTAAATTAAACGAATGTCAATGAGCAAGAGGATTATAGCATTAGTATTGTTGACCTATCAACTGTCGTGGGCGCAGTCAGAGGTTTTTCAAGATGGGGAATGGTTTAAGTTCAAAATGAGTTACAGCGGCTGGCTCAAGGCAGGCGATGCTACTCTGTCGGTAAAAGAAACCAAATTGAACAATAAACCAGTCTACCATATTGTGGGGAAGGGGGTTACGACGGGTGCTATCAAATGGTTTTTTAATGTAGAAGATCTGTATGAAAGTTATGTTGACCAAGTAACAGGACTGCCCTACAAATTCATCAGGAAGATTAACGAAGGCGGTTATACCAAAGATGTGGTCATCAATTATGACCACCAAAAATTAGAGGCCAAACTAACCGACAACGAAACTGGACAAACCACTACTTCGCGAATTGCACCAAAAACTCAAGATTTGATTTCGGCTTACTATTATTTGAGAAATTTCTATAATGGCATCGAACCCAAGGACAACATGGAGGTTACTATTCCGTTATTTTTTGATAACGATCGAGAAGAATTCAAATTACGGTATTTGGGGGAAGAAATTATACAAACCGAATTTGGTAGAGTCAAAACCTACTTGTTCAGACCATTGGTTAAGGCTGATCGGGTGTTTCGAGCAGAAGAAAGCATCACCATTTGGGTTAGTGCCGACAAAAATCGAATCCCGCTTCGAGTGAAAGCCGATCTCCGAGTAGGATCCGTTCGTGCCGATTTGGTGGCGTTCAAAGGACTTAAACATTCATTTGAAGTAGTATTCTAAATGTCAGATTCTAACAGAAGAGAAGAATTGCTGGATGGCCTTGATGCCAAATTCAAGGCTGTTGGTCGAGACGCTGAGCCCTTTTTGGAAGGACTGCAACATGCCAAATTACTGACCTATTGGGACTACGTTCAAACAGACGTCTTGCTCAATCTGCAAACCCAACGAACGGTGTTCCCCGATGAAATGGTTTTTATCACCTATCATCAAATCAACGAATTACTTTTCAAATTAATCCTTTGGGAACTCAAACAAGTAGCCGAGCAAAAAAATCTATCGGCTATTTTTTTTGAAGAAAAACTGTCTAGGGCGAGTCGCTATTTTGACATGTTGACCACTTCTTTCACCATCATGAGAGACGGAATGGATCCAAAGCAATATGAGCAGTTTAGGCATACTTTGACTCCAGCCAGCGGATTTCAAAGTGTTCAATATCGATACATTGAATTGGCCTCAACCGAGTTAATCAATTTGATTGACTTGCGTTTTAGACAAAACATCGATCGCAATACTCCTTATGAATACGCTTTTGAGCACATGTATTGGCAGGCCGCAGGGAAGGACTATAAAACGGGCAAAAAGAGTATTTTACTCAAAAATTTCGAGGACAGATACAAAGACGATTTACTCGAACGCATGAGTTTTTTTAACACTAAAAACCTTTGGTCGCGGTTTAAATCTCTGCCTGAGGCAGACCAACAAAACAGCGCCTTGGTCAATACCATGAGACATTATGACCGTACAGTAAATATCACTTGGGTCATGGCGCATTATAACACAGCCAAATACTATATTGAGGGCGATGGCAAAGCTGGAGAGGCTACAGGAGGAAGCGATTGGAAAAAATATATGCATCCAAAATACCAAAAACGCATATTTTTTCCTCAACTTTGGACGGATAACGAAATTGAAAACTGGGGTGTAGATGTTTAACAATTTTCCAAAAAAATATGCGGTCATTTTAGCTGCCCTAGGGATATTTGTGGTTGTTTTGACCTTGTCTTTATCTAGCTCTCCTGAAGAGCATGACGTTTATGAAGAGATAGAAAATGCCGAGTTGACCCCACAATATGAATTTGGATTCAACATCAACGCTTACAACGTAGTTCACGACACTGTAAAAAGTGGGGATAGTTTTGGTACCATTTTGGAACGCTACAGAATGGGCTACCCCGAAATTCAAAGTATTGTCAATAAAACCAAAGGCACTTTCGATCTTGGGCGTTTGGTGGCTGGAAAACCTTTCACCTTGCTGCGGACAGACGATTCGCTTCAAGAACCTCAGTGTTTTATCTATCAGCCCAATAAGTTGGAATATGTGGTCATCCAATTGGACGACGAAAACGACCCTTATGTTGAACAAAGGCCAGTGCGGATTGAAACCAAAGTCGCTGCGGGAACCATCAATAACAGTTTGTCTGAGACGATGGATGGACTAGGATTGCCTTATCAGTTGATCAATGAGATGTCGGATATCTATGCTTGGACCATAGACTTTTTTAGATTGCAAGAGGGCGATGAATTCAAAATCATTTATGACCAGCGCATCATAGACGACTCGGTCTATGGCGGTATCGATCGCATTCAAGCAGCACTTTTCAAACATCGTGGCCGTGTTTTTTATGCCTTCAATTACGATGGAGTCCCACGATCCGAGTACAGCACTACCTATTTCGATGAGAGTGCTAAGAGCTTACAACGCGCCTTTTTGAAGTCTCCCGTCCAATTCAGTCGAATTTCCTCTCGATACAATCTGAACAGACGAATTGCCTTTTATGGCAATAAGGTGCGACCTCACAAGGGGACTGATTTTGCTGCCCCAATCGGCTCAGAAATTTTAGCTACCGCAGATGGAGTAGTGGAAAAGTCAAGCTTTACTAGCGCCAATGGCAATTACGTAAAAATCAAACACAACAGAACCTACAGTACCCAATACCTTCATATGAAAAGCAGAAATGTCAGAGAAGGCCAATCGGTGAGACAAGGTCAAGTGATTGGTTATGTTGGGATGACGGGTAATACCAGTGGGCCTCACGTGTGCTACAGATTCTGGAAAAATGGCGTTCAAGTAGATCCACTAAAAGAAAAACTGCCTCAATCTAAACAAGTTCCTGACCATCTTATGGAGCAATACAAAGCCTTTATTGCTCCCTTGAAAAAACGATTGGACAGCATTCCAATGCCATCAGAAAAACTTGCTTCGTTGGCATCAAACACCAAATAATTATGCCATTATACAATATTGACCCTAGCCTAACTTCAAGCTGGAAGGCACTCGATGCGCATGCGGCTGAGATGAGTAGTTTTGATTTAAAATCAGAGTTTATTGAAAATCCTTCTCGGGCAAAGGCTTTCTCTTTAGAATGGGATGGAATGTTTTTGGATTATTCTAAGAATTGGATCAATGATAAGACCAAAGATTTGCTACTTGGACTCCTCGATGAGGTCAAACTCAAGGAAGCCATTGAGGCTCAATTTTCTGGAGAAATCATAAACAGAACTGAGGGAAGGGCTGTGTTGCATACGGCTTTAAGGACAGATTCCAAAGATCCGATTCTCGTTGATGACAAAAACATTTTGCCAGAAATTGAGGCTGTAAAGGCAAAAATGAAAAGTTTTTCGAATAACGTGATTTCTGGTCTAGCCACTGGATACACGGGAAAGGCTTTTACGGATGTCGTCAATATTGGAATTGGCGGCTCGGATCTGGGGCCAGCAATGGTTGTCGATGCCTTGGGATTCTATCGCAACCACCTCAATGTGCATTTTATTTCTAACGTTGATGGGGATCATGTTTTCCAAACTTTAAAGGATCTCAATCCAGAAACCACCATGTTTGTCGTTGTGTCCAAGACATTTACGACTCAAGAAACCTTGACAAATGCCACTACATCGCGGCAATGGTTTTTGAAGTCTGCTCCAGTAGCAGCGGTGTCAAAACATTTTGTAGCCGTTTCAACTAATATCGAAAAGGTGACTAGCTTTGGTATAGAATCGGACAATATATTTCCGATGAACGACTGGGTTGGCGGCAGGTTTTCGCTGTGGAGCGCTGTTGGACTAAGCATTGCTTTGGCTGTTGGTTACGATCATTTCCAATCTCTAATAGAAGGGGCTGGGGCCATGGACAAACATTTTAGAACCACCTCGTTTGACAACAACATGCCTGTGATAATGGCTTGCTTGAGTACTTGGTACATCAATTTTCACGACGTTCAGACCGAAGGCGTGATCCCATATTCTCAATACCTCAATCAATTTGCGACCTATTTACAACAGGCCATCATGGAAAGTAACGGCAAATATGTCGATCGCAATGGTAATGAGGTTACTTATCGCACTTCGTCGGTGGTTTGGGGAGAGCCTGGAACCAATTCTCAACATGCGTTTTTTCAACTCCTTCATCAAGGGACCACGCTGATTCCCTGCGATTTCATTGGGTTTAAGGAAAGTTTGTATCAAAACCAAGAACACCAGGACAAGCTTATGGCTAACTTTTTTGCTCAAACGGAAGCCTTGATGGTAGGCAAAACTAAAGAACAAGTCTTGGGTCATAAGACAGGAATTGAAGACTCTCGAGATACAACCACACCCTTCAAAGTATTTGAAGGCAACCGACCGACCAACACTTTGCTTATCGACCGATTGAGCCCAAGATCCTTGGGACAACTCATTGCTTTGTATGAACACAAAATTTTTGTTCAAGGGGTGATTTGGAACATCTACAGTTATGATCAATTTGGAGTAGAGCTAGGCAAGCAATTGGCATCGAGCGTCTTGTCTGATTTTGAAAATTTAAAAGCATCTGTTCATGATGCTTCAACCCTTCAGCTGATGGAGCTCTACAAGGGCTAATTCATTATGTTTTTGTGACTTTCAGTTAAGCTGAACAATGTTTCGGCCAGTTTCCCCCTTGAACTTATGAACTCTGCGTTCTTTAGTGTTTTTAAACCATTAATTTTTAATCTAACTTATTGCCCTGCAATTAATTAACAATTGACGGTTAATAATATTAACATTTGATTAACGGTTTGAATAGAACTTTAAGTAATTTTACGCTGTTTAACAAAAACCAAAAAAATCATATGAAAAAATTACTTTTTCTAGGGGTATTATTTGTTTCAGCGACCATTGCCGCGCAGACTACTGTGACAGGTACTATATATGACGCTGAAATGGACGCGCCATTACCCGGCGCTACTGTTGTAGTTAAAGGAACTACCATTGGAACAGTGACCAACTTCGACGGTCAATTTACATTAACAACTGATACAGCTTCAGGCTCATTGGTTGTTTCTTTTGTCGGTTACAGTCCTATGACTTTCAGTTTTGATGGGTCTACTGACCTTGGAACTGTGAGATTGGCGAGCAATTCTCTTGACGAAGTTGTTGTAACTGGTGTAGTTGATGTCGCTGTGGATAGAAAAACTCCAGTAGCGGTGTCCTCAATTTCGGCTACCGAAATTGCGACTAAAATTGGAAATCAAGAATTTCCAGAAATCATGAACAGTACTCCCGGAGTCTATGTAACTAAGCAAGGCGGTGGGTACGGAGATTCTCGCATCAACTTGCGTGGTTTTGACCAACGTAACACTTCTTTCCTAATCAACGGGCAGCCGGTTAATGACATGGAAAATGGATGGGTATATTGGTCGAACTGGCAAGGATTGACTGACGTTGCTTCTGGGATTCAAATTCAAAGAGGTATTGGCGCATCTAAGTTAGCGGTTCCCTCAGTTGGTGGAACCGTTTCTATTTTTACCAAGGCCGCCAAGAAAACAAAGGGAGGATCTGTTACCCAAGTTATGGGGAATGATGCATTCACCAAAACGACTGTAGCATACAATACTGGTCAGAATGCTAATGGATGGTCTTCTAGTTACTTGTTGACAAAATGGTCAGGAGACGGTTACGTTTACAATACCAAAGGAGAAGGTTGGACTTACTTTACTGCCATTGGATATGCGCCAAAAGATTCTAAGCATGAATTCAATTTCTCATTCCTTGGAGCTGGTCAATGGCACCACCAACGCGATGCTTGGGTTTCGATCCGCGATTACCAAAATTTTGGAGACGAGGGAGTTGACGTCAAATGGAACACCAACGGTGGTACCTTGAATGGAGAAGAGTTCTCAATGAGAAGAAACTTCTACAACAAGCCATTGGCTACATTGAACTGGGATTACAACATCTCTGACAATGTCACCTTGAGCACATCTCTTTATGGTTCAGCTGGACGTGGAGGAGGAACAGGCCCAAGAGGAGGTAACTTCAGAAATTCAGAAATTGATTTCTATCCTTATAACATTGATCTTACTCAGCACTACCAGGAAAATGGAAGAGGTACTAGAGATGAAAACGGTTTTATCGATTTCGACGCAGCTATTGCCGTAAACCAACAAACGACTAACCCTTATACTGGTTCAATCAGTGGATATGAGGGTCAATTGATTGGATCAAATGGATTTAGAAATGATGGCGTGAACCGTGCGGTAATCGTTCGCAGAGCGTCTATGAACTCACACAACTGGGTAGGTGCTATCTCTAACTTGGACATCAATTCTGGTAAGATGCGTTACAGCGTTGGAGTTGATTTGCGTAAATACACTGGATATCACTACCGTTCTTTAAATGATTTAATGGGTCTTGACGGATACTACTCAACTGGTAATCAAAATAGTGCTGGACAAATCATCACTTCAACTATAGAGGCATCTCCATTCAAAAATACTGGAATTAATGGACCAAAAATTGACTACTACAATATTGGATACGTTGGCTGGTATGGATTTAACGGATTGGTTGAATACAGCGAAGGGGATACTTTCACTGCTGTTCTTCAAGCGGGTCTTTCCAATCAATCATTTCAAAGAGAAGATTTCTTTGATCAACCAGGTCATGAGTTGAGTGATAAGGAAAATGTTTCAGGCGGATACGTCAAGGGTGGTGCTAACTACAACCTAAACGAGAAAAGCAACGTGTTCTTTAATGCAGGTTATATCAGCCGTCAGCCAAACTTTGACGTGATATTCCCAAATTTTGCAAATGATGTCAGTTCTGACTACCAAAATGAGAAGATTACTTCTTTTGAATTGGGGTATGGTTTTAACGGGGATAAACTCACTTTCGATTTGAACTTGTACGCTACCAATTGGGGTAACAGAGCAGTTTCTAGAAGCTTCCAGAATTCTGCAGGTGATACAGGCACGGCTCAGTTTAAAGACATCGATGCACAGCATAATGGTTTAGAGATTGAAACTACTTACCGCGCTTCTTCGAACTTATCGTTCAAAGGGATGTTGTCTATCGGAGACTGGAAGTATACTAATGATTTTACAGCAACTTTGTTTGACGAAAACCAAAACCAAATAGGTGAAGGAACGCTATATACAAAGGATGCTAAAGTTGGTGATGCAGCTCAGTTCACTTCATTCTTGCAAGCTGACTATAGATTAGGAGATTTTGGATTCGATTTGTCATGGAGAAGTGCTGATGAATTGTATGCCGACTATAGCATCACGGATTCTGACTTTACAGATCCTGACAATAAAGGAGCTTTGAAATTGCCTTCTTACAACTTATTTGATCTAGGTGCTTCATACCGATTCAACTTGTTTGGAAATAGCGCTTCTGCTCGTTTGAACATCAACAACTTGTTCAATACAGAATACATAGCAGAATCTAATTCTAACATTCACGCCGATGCTTCTTCAGTGACCTACAAAGGTATTGATGTTCGCAACTACGTGTGGTTTGGATTTGGAACAACTTGGAATGCTAGTGTTAAATACAACTTCTAGTCATTCTCAGACTTGATATCAAAACCCCTCCATTGGAGGGGTTTTTTTATGCCTAATAATTTAGTACTTTTACTTACAACACTTTAAAACCAAACCGATGTATTCTACTCTACAAAACATTCACTCCTACTGGGCCTATTTGGTACTTTTAGTCCTGACTGTTGCATTTTTGACGTCAGTAGTGGCCTATTTTCAGGGCAAGGCGTTCGAAGCCAGAAATTTTCGATTGGCTTTATTTGGGTTAATTGTATCGCACTTGCAGTTGTTGATAGGGCTGTTGTTGTACGTCCTTTCTCCGAGAATGGGGCTTTGGTCTGAGCTGGGCATGGGAGGTGTCATGAAAGACGCTATAAATCGACTCTATTTGGTAGAACATCCTTTTGTGAATATTTTGGCACTAGCCGTTATTACCATTGCCTATTCCAAACACAAGAAAAAGCGGTTGTCCAAGTCTAAATTTGGAACGATTGCCCTTGGCTATGGTTTGGGACTCGTATTGCTTCTCTCCCGCATTCCTTGGGACGCTTGGTTGTCTTAACGCTGCTCTCGAATTAGATAGACATAGGCTGGGAAGTGGTCGTTAAACCCCCCTGTAAATCCTGAGCCATTGAAGCTCCGAAACGGATAGCCTTTATACGGGCCTTTTGGAGTCACCAAAAAATGAGCATTAAAGATTCCCGCACTATTGGTTAAATGAGTCAAAAAAGAAGCCCAGTTCATTTGAACTGGGCTTCTTGAATAGCTAAGTAGAAGATTACTGTTTAGGATTTCCTTCTATAATTTTGAATTCTGAGCGTCTATTTCTTTGGTGCTGAGCTTCGGTACAACTTGTACAATCATCTTTAAGTTCAGTCTCTCCTTTGCCAACCCCTTCGATTCGGGACTCATCTATACCTTTAGAGATGACGTATTGCACAGTTGTTTTGGCACGACGATCCGAAAGTCTCACGTTGTATGAATCTGAACCTCTGCGATCGGTGTGAGAGGTTGCATAGATTTTGATTTGTGGATACTTTTGCATTACCGCAACCAACTTGTCCAATTCGAATGCGGCTTTAGCCGTAATGTTCGATTTGTCAAAGTCAAAATAGATTGGGTTTAGCACTACCATATCACCAACAATGAGGTTGTCAATTGGGTTGAGGTTGAGGTCAACTGCAACCGTTTCTTCATAAGAGCCGTCCAAATCAAGGCTGCCATTTTCGTAGTCGGTCATGCTTCCTTGCAATTTTGAATTGACATCACAAGGCAAATCAAATGTCACTTGACCATTGTCATCCGTGGTAGCCGTGTAAACTAAATTGTCGTCCCCATCACGCAGACTTACTAAGGCTCCAGTCAAAATTGCACCTGTTACGGCATCTTTCACTGTAGCAACAACATTGACATCGCAAACTGGCTCCAATTGCTTGAGAGCGTATACATCGTCGCTTCCTTTACCTCCTGGACGATTGGATGAAACAAAACCTGTTCCATTGGATTCATCCAAATGAAAGGCAAAGTCATCAGCAGCCGAATTTACGGGAACCCCTGCACTACGAATTTTTGTCATTTTACCCCCAATGTCGGTGGTAAAAAACACGTCTAAACCTCCAAGTCCCAAATGTCCGTCAGATGAAAAATACAAGGTTCCAGAAGCACTGCTGAAAGGAAACATCTCCTGCCCTTCAGTGTTAACTCTTTGACCAAGATTTACTGCTTCTCCTAGGCTTGCGTCAGCGTTGATTGTAGCTTTGTAGATGTCAAACCCGCCATAACCACTTGGCATATCAGAAGCAAAATAAAGGGTTTTGCCATCAGCACTTACCGATGGATTTTTGACCGAATACGTTTGACTATTTAGAGAAAGAGGAGTGGCTTCGCTCCAGCCTGTGGATTGTTTTTCTGACTTAAAGAGTTGTAAAACACTAAACTTATTGCGAGACAATGAATCTTTGATAAACTCTTTTTCATAGTAGCTTTCGCGAGAAAGATACATGGTATTGCCGTCAGGAGAAAAACTAACTACTCCCTCGTGGTATTGAGTGTTTACTGTAGGCCCCATCAATTGTTCAGCGCCATAACTGCCATCATCCGAAGCGGTAAACTGATAGATGTCGAGAAAAGGCTCGTTGTTCCAGCCATAAGTGCGACGTTGATTGTTTCGAGACGAGGTAACATATAACTTACCTCCTTGAAGCGTTCCTCCAAAGTCGGAACCTTCCGTGTTTAAATCGAGATTCTGAATATTGAACTTTTGACCTCCACCCACAATGCTTGGAATATAGTTTGGGTTGGCCAAAAAGGCGGTTGCGCGCTGATCCCCAGGACGCATGCTTGCAAATTCGCGCATGGCCGCATTCGACGCGTCATATTTGCCATTGGCCTTGAGCATTTGAGCATACTTGTATTTCAGTTCTGGATCATCCGATGTTTCTAATGCCTTGGCATAATAGGACTCTGCAGCAACGGTGTTGAATACATTGTAATAGCAATCGGCCAAACGCGAATACACATAGGCGTCGGCATTTCCTTTGGACACTAATGATTCATAATCCGCCGCGGCTTTTACAAACTCCAAACGACTGAAGTGTTTGTCTGCTCGTTTGGTGGCCTGAGATTGAGCGAAGACTCCGCTTGCGCTCATGGTCAAGGCAATTAATAATAGATTGAAATGTTTCATAGTCATTTTCAAGGTTTTTAAATTAGAAATAACGAGGAGATCTTGACACTTTTCTAGGGAAGTTCAGATCAAAAATCATAAAGACCTCATGAGATGCGCTTGCATCTATTTTCAGGTCTGACTGAATGTGATCATAGGCATACCCAATCCGCAAGTTTGGAGAGACTACAAAATTCATCATTGCGCTAACACTATCATCAAGTCTGTATCCCAGTCCGACTTCAACGGTATCGTACATGAACAAATTGGCGTTGACGTCAACACTTACTGGTGCGGTAAAGGCGTATTTCATCATGGCATGAGGCTTCAGTTTGAAATTCGCGCTGAGATCAAATACGTATCCAGCAGCCAAAAAGGCGTGTTGAGTTTCGGATCCCATTTGAGTGCCGTTGGCATCTAAATGGACTGAATTCAACAAGTTGGGTATGGATAAGGACACATAATATTGGTTGGGCACAAACAAATAGGCTCCAGCGCCCACATTAGGTGTAGCTCCATTGACATTTTGAGAAAAGAACAGGTCATTACTGTCAATTAAAGTTAATCCTGTGAGCCCAATACTGTGAAAGGTAGCTCCTGCCTTAACCCCTAAAGCCAATTTGGTGACATTTCCTACTGGAAGGGTATAAGAAAAGTCGACATAGGCGTTGGTTTCTTTTACGGGACCAATTTCATCGGAAATGACCGACATGCCAAGACCTACGCGATTTCCAACTGGCGCATGACCAGCGAAGGTGTAAGTTTTTGGTGCCCCATCAAATCCGACCCATTGGCTGCGATAGAGCACTCCAAAAGTAAGCCCTTCGGCAGATCCAGCATAAGCTGGATTGACCACGTTCATATTGTACATGTACTGGGTGTACTGAGGATCCTGTTGGGCCTGAATGCACCATCCTGCAGTTAGTAAAAACAAAAAGCTATAGAAATTTTTCATTATAATAGTCTTTTAAATATTTAATTAATAATTGATATAAATCCAGCTTCGGATAGGATCCTTTTCAGACCTAAAGGTAACGATATAGAAATAAGTTCCAACAGGAAGAATTTCACCACCGCTTTGATCTGTTCCACACCACTCTTTGACGTATTCCGTCTTTCTGAATACTTCGGTTCCGTATCTGTTGTAGACAACAAAGTCTGCGATATCTTCTTCCGCGTCTAAGTGATCAAGAATTACGCAGTCATTTACTCCATCTCCATTTGGCGACAGTCCTTGAGGAATATCAACACAATAGCTATTCTCATAAAATGCTACCTCTGCTGTAGCTTCTGAACCACAACCTGTAGACGAATCGGTTACTGTCACACTAATCATACCGTCTCTTTCTTCAGCGGCAGTAAGCGTGTAGGTACTGCTTGGACCACTTTGAACTTCTTCGCCGTCGTCATACCAAGTATATATCAAATCTCCAAAGGCTGGGAATGCAGTGTTTAAATTAGTCACAATGGCTTCAAGAACAAAATCTTCGTTGGCACACTTCACTACACTATCGTCGGACATTTCAACTACTGGAACTGGGAAGAACTCGATGAGGACTTCGTCCTCAAAGGTACAGGTGGTTCCGTTGATTGTTACACCAACACTATAGTATCCTGTCTCTGTTACTCCCCAAGACAAATTGCCCGTGGCTTCGTCAATTAGTACACCGTCTTGATACCAGGTCAATACGGAGTTAGGTGGTTGCTGGTCTGGCGAATCATAGGCTGTAATAATGACTTCTTCTCCTTGGCAATTGGCATTTCCAGAACTCAATAGGATGTCTTCACCAAGGTCAGGGCTTCCAATTCTAAAAGTACCTCCACCGATAAATACAGCGCTGTCCAGTTGATCATCTAATGCATCTGCAATGACCAACTTGATATGGTATAATTCTCCTGGTATAACTTCAGCAGCTGCCGTCATGACTTTGGTATAACCAATGATATTTATAGGATCGCTCAATGGAGGTTGTCCTCCGTCACCATAGTACATGTCAAACCATTCTGGATTGACTGAGTCGCACCAATCGTTATAGGCTTCATCACGGACGTTGAATACAGACACCTCATCGTCAGTTCCAGGTACTTTTGCCAAATTGAGTACAGATCCATCGGGATAGGTTAACAAGAAAGCAAAGGCATCACTGTAATCACATTGAAAAGTCCCATATTCCTCTGAAGCGAAAATAAAATCGAAACTCATATAATCAACAACAGGAATGAAATCGAATTCCACAATTGAGGCATTATTGGAATCTCCTGCGTCAACTGTAGAAACATTGGCTTCCAAATCGGAATCACCAGGCCAATCCCATCCTCCATCAGAAATAATACCGGATTCTGGACCAGTGATGTCATCAACATTTCCAGAGGAAAGAACTAGACCATTATCAAAAGGCCAAGACGAACCGTTTCGGTCGAAATACCCAATTCCATTCACATCACCAAAGTCAGAACCAGTTGACGAAGTAACATTAAAGATTTGCCCACAATCGTCTCCGCCAAGCAGGATGTCTCTGACCAGCTCATCGGCAGTGTACAAATTGGTACTTGTAATGACTGGAGGTGGTACTGCAAAGACACAAATGTCAAAGGTGACATTTTGAAGTGGGTTGGAGGTCCAGGAATAAACACGTACAAAATAGGTTGCACCTACAGTCAATCCATTTGCGACACTATTTTCATCATCACTGCAATATAATTGCGTTAGGTTAGAACAATCATCACCCTCGTACAGCACATGATATAAATCTGTTGTACTACCGACAATATTCGAAAGAGTCACAGCAGCGTCAGTGGTAACGGCTTCAAAGCTAAACCAAACGTCATCATCGTCTGTTCCGAAGCAAGAGTTGGCTTCAGCCGAAGCACTCGCTCCGTAGATAGTTCCAGATTCGAATGTTACACACTCTCCACCGTCGTTGGCGATTAGAACAATGGCTCCTGAGCACTCATCATTTACTGGAGGATCTGGAACAGGTTCGCATCCAAGAATTAATTCATAATCCCCTGTCGAAGAACCATAACCGTAAACATAGATGTAATAGGTTGTCCCAGCGCTAGCAATAAATACCACTTCTGACTGAACTCCACAACTATCGTCGTTCCCAGTTACACAGTCCAAAGCGCCACAACTGCCTTCAAGAATTTTTATTTTTGTGTCATAATCTGACCCGCAAAGTGTAGCCGTAATGATTTCATCAGTGCCTTCAAACACATACCATACTCCTGGAGCCCCAGTTCCCGTTCCGCAGAAATCAGTTGGTGCCCCGTTAGATGTCGCTTGAGACGTGTTTCCGGTCATAATTTCACCACACTCTATAGTTGTGGCGGTCGCGCAAATGTCATTGTCAGGTGGACAAACGGCTTGAGTCAATACAGGGCTTGTTATTAAACAATTGCCATCAGCGCTATTTGTCGTAAATACTTGGACTGAAGTTCCATTTGGATAAGGTCCCATGACGTATGATCCTGTAGCCGTTACTGTCTGAGCAGTACTTCCATAGTCATCAGTAATGTTTAAGGTGGTAGCACTGCCAAGACTAGTAATGTCCACGTTGACAACAAATTGCTCACCATTGGTGCAATCTGACATCAACGCATAGGTCACAGAAGGATTTTCACAAGTTGCGCAAGCAACAGAAACACTGATGGGATCTATTGAGGAAGAAGAAGAACAACTTCCAGAGGAATCCGCATCAACCTGAATTGTTATGGTGTCTCCTGAGGATTGAAAGGACAGACCAGCAATGTTACCTGAAGCACCATAACCATTATAGAGTTCTGTACCGTCGGTGTCCAAAACAATAAGCGCATCCCAATTGTTTTCAACTTCTCCGGAAAGAATGTTTAAGCTTAGTGGAGATCCATCGGAGCTAGTATATTCAATGGACAATAAGGTTGAGTTTTCATAACAAAAGTTGGTAGTTACAGGACCCACCGCACAATCAACAATGTTCTCTAGACAGATATCTTGGCCTAAAGGTGAGCTGACAATCGAGCAGTTGGCATCACTAGAACTGGCTACTGTGAAACTCACTGAAGTGCCGTTAGGATAAGGTCCCATAGTGACAATTCCAGTTGCAGAAACTGTTTGTGTGGCTCCACCTTGATCGTCAGAAATTACTAACTCAGCAGAACTTCCCAAACTAGATATGTTGACATCAACATTAAATTGAGGACCATTGGCACAGTCAGACACTAAAGTGTAGGAAGCCGTGGGATTTTCACAGGTAGCACAAGCCACTGAGACATTGATAGGGTCAATGGTGGTTGATGAACTACAACTTACTGAACTGTCGGCATCGACCTGAATGGTAATGGTATCGCCTGACGATTGAAAAGATAAGCCAGCCAAATTCCCCGAAGCTCCATTACCAGTGTAAAGTACTGTTCCATCTGTGTCCAATACAATGAAATCGTCACAGCAGCTTTCTACTTCTCCGGATAGAACACTCAAGTTCAAAGGAGAACCGTCTAAGCTTGTGTATATATAGGTGTTCACCGTACTATTTGTATAACACAACTCCTGAGTTGTTGGGCCAGCTGAACAATCAACAAATACTGTAGGGTCAACAAAAGGCACACAGGTTAAAGATAATTGGAAGCTACCAGTGTCGCTAGATCCGTATCCATAAACATAAATAAAGTATGTTGCACCATCAGTAGAATCAAAAGTATACTCTGACTGAAGGGACCACGAACCACAGGAATTGGAATCATCGTTGCCACCCACACACACTAACCCAGAACAATTTCCTTCATACACTTGAATTTTCGTATCAATGGAAGACCCACAAGTAGAAGCCGTAATTGTGTCACCGTTGCCAGCGAAAGTATACCAAACTCCAGGACCACCTGCCGTTGTTCCGCAAGTTGCAGAAGGGGCGCCAGTAGTTGTAGCAGACACGTTGCTTCCAGAAATGACTTGGTCACAATTGATTGCGATCGCTGTTCCACAGGTATCATTGTCAGGAACCTGTCCAAAAGACAAAAATGAAAAGGCCGAAGCAGCCCAAAACAGCAGAATAAAAGAATTAATTTTTTTCATGATATTTTTCTGATTGTTGTACGAAAGGGGAAATTAATTTTTTTTACTCATTTAAGCGCACATTTAATTGATTTTTTTAAGTATAAAAATAAAAAAGAGAAATAATTTAAAGTTTAGTATCGTTTTCCAATGAATTTTGGTTAAAAAGTTATTAAATAGGGTCTTCTCCAATTACTTTTGCATCATGCTAGAAACTCATCAAAAAGATTTGGAACAGACCATTTTGGTCGCACTAATCACCGCCGATCAAGATGCGGATAAGTCAAATGAATATTTGGATGAATTGGCATTTTTAACTCACACAGCAGGAGGTGAAGTGGTTAAGCGATTTACTCAAAAAATGGACCACCCAAATAGCGCCACTTTTGTGGGCACAGGTAAGGTAGAAACCTTGAAAAAATTCATTGAAGAAAATGGCATTTCTACAGCCATTTTTGACGATGAATTGTCGGCAGCGCAAGAAAGGAATCTGAGTAAGATTCTAAATTGCAAAGTTTTAGATCGCACGAATCTCATTTTAGACATCTTTGCCCAAAGGGCTAAAACCAGTTATGCCCGAACTCAAGTTGAACTGGCACAATGCGAGTATTTACTCCCCAGACTTAGAGGGATGTGGACGCACTTGGAGCGCCAAAAAGGGGGTATTGGGATGAGAGGCCCTGGAGAGACTGAAATTGAAACGGATCGTCGGATTGTTCGAGACAGAATTGGTTTGCTCAAGGCGAAGCTCAAGACGATTGACAAACAGATGGCTGTTCAGCGCGGCAATCGTGGCAAAATGGTTCGGGTAGCCTTGGTCGGATATACCAATGTGGGAAAATCTACTTTAATGAATAGCATCAGCAAGTCCGAAGTTTTTGCAGAGGACAAATTGTTTGCTACGCTCGATACCACTGTTCGAAAAGTGGTGGTAAAGAATTTGCCTTTTTTATTGAGTGACACAGTCGGATTTATTCGAAAGCTGCCCACCCAACTGGTAGAGTCGTTTAAAAGTACTTTGGATGAGGTTCGCGAGGCCGATTTTTTGATTCATGTCGTGGATTTGTCACACCCCAATTTTCAGGATCACATGGATTCTGTAAATACCATATTAATCGAAATTGGCTGTCCTGACAAGCCAACTCTAGTTGTCTTTAATAAGATTGACAACTACAAACCCGAACCATTCGATGAGACTGATTTGACAATTGAGAAAAGCTCCAAGCACTATAGTCTCAAGGAATTGGAAAGCAGTTGGATGGCCAATCTGGAAACTCCTGCCGTATTTGTTTCGGTGACTGAACAACTCAACATGGAACATTTAAAGGAAGCCCTTTATCAAGCGGTTAAACAAATTCATGTCACTCGCTTTCCTTACAACCATTTTTTGTATCCCGATGACTTGGATGATTTGGTCTAAAAGGCGAAGTTAACACCAAGTCCAAAGAGTTCTCTGACCTGTAATCCAGCAAAGGCGTTGTCGTCGTATATCAATTGACCCATTATAGAAGTATCCAAATATTTGTTGATTTTAAGACCAACATTCAAGCTGTAATCCACATCGACATTTTTAAAGTTGTCCAAATAGTTGGAGAACAGGTGTAAAATTTGTTCCACAGTTACATTTTCGGCGGCGTTAAATTTCAAGTACCCTGAGCCGGTAAACCCCAATTCATATCTCGAAGTTTCTCCTTGAGTTACTCCAAAATAATTTTCACGATTGGCCGTAAAACGATTTTTTACTAAGGTCACTCTTGAGGTGGCAGGAGCCAGGTTAAAAGAAAAGTTGTCATTCTTTTTCCATTGGAAACCAGGACCCGAGGACAGCACAGCTGGAGACAAGAAATCGGTAAATTCTGTTCTTACACTGAGACCTTCACTGTTTTTCGAATATTTATAACCAGTAGTGAACTGGGTTTTGAAATTCAAAAAGGCGGAAACATACCAATTTCTAGAGCCTTTTTTACCCACAATGGAATAGATTTCAACCCGGTCATCGGATTTTTTCGCAAATACGTCGTCTTTAATTTTAATCAGACCATAGGCAGCCAGTAATTTGGTATCCCAATGCCAACGACCTCTACCGTAATTGATTTCATAGTTGACCAAGGTTGTTCCAGCAAGACTGCTTTCTCCTCCAGCCGTCCAATTGGTAAATGACGATTGATTAAAAATGAAACTAAATTTTCCCGTCCTTTTCCACGGACTGGAAGGAATACTGTCTGCTTCCGATGTTTGACTCCATGAAGTAAAGGAAACGAAAATGATAAGTAAGCATATATTTTTCATTGGTTCTAGGGAATTAAAAATATACTTATTCACAAAGGTACTTATTTATTATTCTTGAATAAAGGAACGCTGGAACAGGCTTCTCCAAACATAACGGATTTTGCAATTGGCCTTAGTTTCTCAATCAATTGGATGAATGCGGTGGTTGGGATGGGTTTGTTCGAGCAGCCCTTGACGATAACCGGTCTACCGCTGTATTGGGCATAGTCAATGGTTTCGATGATCGTTTGGAAGATAGAGGAATCCAAAGCCTCAATATTGCCATAGCCAACTTTTAAGGCAACCGGAGCAAGATAGGAAGCCACAAGCATTGAAGCCCAAGCAGGAATGATGGCGTCTGTGCTACAGTATATGGCGACGTAAGTATTTTGGAAAATGGACCAGTCCTTTTGCTTAAGTTCTTCTCTAAAAGGCTGTTCTCTGAGGATCAATCCCTCCTCGAGCCACTCTGCCATATCGACTTGAAATCTAGGAATATTGTCATAAAAATCCTCCAAGTCAATTACGACTAGAGGACTTTGCGCGACCCTATTTACTATGGATTCTTTCATTAATTTATAAAAACCCCAATTCTAATTTAGCCGCTTCACTCATCAAGTCTTGTGTCCAAGGCGGATCAAAAGTGATTTCTACCTCCGCGCTATTGACCATATCAATCGACTTGATTTTTTCTTCAACTTCCAAAGGCAGTGTTTCCGCAACCGGGCAATTGGGAGTAGTGAGGGTCATCAAGACTTTGACGTCTGCATCTTCATTGACAAAAACATCGTAAATAAGGCCCAGTTCGTAGATGTCCACGGGAATTTCGGGATCGAAAATTGTTTTTAAAACGCCAACAACCTGTTCGCCTAAAGCTTGAGTATCTATTTGTGATTCGTTCATGAGTTTAATTTTGTTTGATATGCCAAAGCATAATATTTCATTTGGTTTAACATGCTAGCCAAGCCATTGGCACGGGTCGGGGACAAGTGTTCTTTTAATCCAATATCATCGATAAAATCAGTGTTGGCGGCCAAAATACTTTCTGGGGATTGATTGGAAAATACCCTGACTAAAACTGCTATAATACCCTTAGTAATGATGGCTTCACTATCGGCTGTAAATCTAATTTTACCCTCATTCAAATCGGCTTTCAGCCATACTTTACTCTGACAACCTTTGATCAAAAGGCTGTCATCTTTGTCTTGGGGTTCAATTAGAGGCAGCGATTTGCCCAACTCTATCATGTATTCATAGCGCTGCATCCAATCATCAAAGAGTGCAAATTCTTCAATTAGGTCGTTCTGTATGTCTTGGATGCTCATTTCAATTGAAATTACAGGGTCTTAAATTTAAGTCAACATCATTACAGCTTTTTTGACTGCAACAATAAAGGAGTCAATTTCCGCTTCAGTATTATAAAAAGCAAAACTCGCTCTCACCGTTCCAGGAATACCAAAGTAGTCCATAATCGGTTGGGTGCAATGTTGGCCAGTTCTGACTGCTATTCCCATTTTATCCAAAATGACGCCAATGTCATACGGATGGATGTTGGCTACATTAAAAGATAGAACTGCTGTTTTGTTTTTGGCGTTACCATAAATGGTTAATCCTTCAATTTCTGAAAGGGCTGAGGTGGCATAGCACAATAGTTGATCTTCATATGCAGCAATGCGATCTAGTCCAATTTGATTGAGGTAATCGATTGCAGCTCCAAAAGCAATACCCCCGCAAATATTGGGTGTTCCAGCCTCAAATTTATGAGGTAGCTCGGCATAGGTAGTGCGTTCAAAAGTGACTTCCGAAATCATTTCACCACCGCCTTGATAGGGAGGCAATTTTTCTAACAGCGCAGTTTTGCCATAAAGCATGCCGACTCCCGTTGGTCCACACATTTTATGAGCCGAAGCGACGTAAAAATCGACATCTAACGCCTGAACATCGACTTTCAAATGGCTACAGGCTTGTGCTCCATCTACTAAAACTGTTGCTCCTACTTTATGAGCCGAAGCGACAATTTCTTGGATAGGATTGATCGTTCCGAGCGTGTTAGAAACGTGATTGACAAAAACCAACTTTGTTTTGGAGCCCAACAGATTTGAATAAGCCGTCATATCTAGGGTGCCGTCTGGATTCATGGGAATGACCAAGAGCTTTGCGCCGCTTCTTTCACACAACATTTGCCATGGCACGATGTTGCTGTGGTGCTCCATTGCTGAAACCAGAACTTCATCACTTGGCTTCAAAAAATTCGTATACCCCGAAGCTACAATGTTGATGGAGTGAGTGGTTCCAGAAGTCAAAATGACTTCTTCGGCTTTTGGAATATTGAAATGAAGCTGTAAAGTTCGCCTAGCTTTTTCATAGGCATCTGTGGCTTCTTGACTCAAGGCATGAACGCCCCGATGAATGTTGGCATTGTAATTTTGATAATAATTGACAATGGCATCAATGACTTGTTGCGGTTTTTGGGAAGTAGCTGCGTTATCAAAATAAATCAAGGGCTGACCATTGATTTGCCTTTTGAGTATGGGAAAATCTAATCTAATTTTATTGACATCAAAGGAGGAATTTGATGTTGTCATAAATTGAATCCAATATTGACGCCCAATTTGTTGGCGATGAGTTTGTTGATACGTTGCTTCAGTTCGGGAATTTGGACCGATTCTAAAACATTGTTAGCAAAAGCGTAGGTCAATAGACCTTGTGCCTCTTTTTTGGGAATTCCTCTAGTACGCATATAAAATAGGGCGTCTTCGTCCAATTGACCTACTGTGCAGCCATGTGAGCATTTCACGTCGTCTGCAAAGATTTCTAATTGTGGCTTGGTGTTAATGGTTGCCTTGTCACTAATTAAAATGTTATTGTTAGATTGAAAGGCGTTTGTTTTTTGGGCTAACTGGTCTACCATAATGCGGCCGTTGAAAACACCTGTCGATTGGTCTCCAAAAATTCCTTTGTAATCTTGATGGCTTTCGCAATTAGGTGCTTTGTGATTGACCAAAGTGCTGTGGTCCACATGCTGCTTTTCTCCGATAATGGTGATGCCTTTCAAGGTGGACTCAATTCGTTCTCCGTTTTGCGAAAAATTCAAATTATTTCGAATCAACTTGCCTCCGAAAGAAAATGTATGGACGCTGCAATGGCTCTCCGCTTCTTGTTTGATAAAAGTGTGATCGATTAATGAGGCCTCCTCAAAATCATTTTGAACTTTGTAATAGTCGATGTGACTACGTCTCTCACCAAAAATTTCGGTAACGGAATTGGTAAACACAGGGTGGCTGTTCAGACTTTGGTGTCTTTCAATAATTTGAACTTGTGAATTTTCATCGGCGATGATCAAATTTCTTGGTTGTAATAACATCGTGGAGTCGTGGCCGGTAGAAAAGTGAATGATTTGAATGGGTTTCTCAACGGCCTTGTGTTTTGGAATATGCACAAAGGCACCCTCGCTAGCAAAAGCCGTGTTCAGGGACACCATACTGTCTTTGCTTGCCGCCTTATTGAAGTAATTTTCAATGATGGCCCTAAATTTTGGTTTGGTCAAGGCTGCAGAAAACAGACAAATGTCCATGCCATCGTGAGTCGTATGGGATAAATGAGCCGAGTAGACACCATCAATAAAAACGATGGCATAACTGTCCAAATCGTGTAAGAAGTACTTCTTGACCTGATTAAAATCAATGGTCTTGTCACTTTTAGATTCTAGAGAATAATCTTGATTGACAATTTTGTTCAGTGAGGTGTATTTCCAAGCTTCTTCTTTTTTACTGGGAAAACCAGACTGCTCAAATATTTTGATGGCAACACCTCTAAGGTCATTGATATGATCGGCCACCTCAACACTGCTGTCGAGTCCCCAAAATGACGATATGAGTTTTTCCTTGAGTTCCATGGTCTATACGGTTACATCTGATTTGATCCAATCGTATCCCTTGGCCTCCAATTCAAGTGCCAGTTCTTTTCCTCCCGATTTGACGATTCGGCCGTTGTAAAGCACGTGGACGAAGTCGGGAACTATGTAATCCAGAAGTCTTTGGTAATGCGTGATGACAACAATAGCATTGTTTTTATTTTTCAGTGTGTTTACCCCATCAGCTACTATTCTCATGGCGTCGATATCCAAACCTGAATCGGTTTCATCGAGTATGGCCAATTTTGGTTCTAACATGGCCATTTGAAAAATTTCGTTGCGTTTTTTTTCACCACCCGAAAACCCAGTATTAAGCGAGCGAGACAAAAATTTGCGATCAATTTCTAAGAGCTCAGATTTCTCTTTTATTTTTTTCAGCATTTCGTTGGCTGGCATGTCCTCCAAACCTTTGCCTTTTCTGTTCTCGTTGATAGCGGTTTTAATGAAATTGGTCACCGAAACACCAGGAATTTCAACGGGATATTGAAAAGACAGAAAGATGCCCTTGTGAGCGCGCTCTTCCGCGGACAATTCCTCTAATGAAGCGCCATCCAATTCAATGGAACCTTGAGTCACTTCATAATCCTCACGTCCTGCAATAACAGACGCCAAAGTGCTCTTGCCTGAGCCGTTGGGTCCCATGATGGCATGGACTTCGCCGGCTTTTATTTCTAAATTGATACCACGTAAAATATCCTTATCGTCAATACTTGCGTGTAAATCTTTAATTTTTAACATCTTAATAAATATAAATTATCCTACAGACCCTTCTAAACTGATCTCTAATAGTTTTTGAGCTTCAACCGCAAACTCCATGGGTAGCTTGTTGAGCACTTCTTTACTGAATCCATTCACAATCAGTGCAATGGCTTTTTCTGTGGCAATACCCCTTTGGTTGCAGTAAAAGATTTGATCTTCACCAATCTTACTGGTTGTGGCTTCGTGTTCTATTTTCGCTGTATTGTTTTTTACTTCGATGTAGGGAAAAGTGTGTGCGCCACATTCATCACCCATTAGCAAGCTGTCACATTGCGAAAAGTTTCTAGCTTGATCAGCTCGAGAACTTATCTGCACCAAGCCCCTGTAACTGTTTTGTGATTTCCCTGCCGAAATACCTTTTGAAATGATCGTCGATTTGGTGTGTTTGCCCAAATGGATCATTTTTGTTCCAGTATCAGCTTGTTGAAAATTGTTGGTAACGGCGATAGAATAAAATTCTCCAACAGAATAATCGCCCTTGAGAATACAAGACGGGTATTTCCAAGTCACAGCGCTTCCAGTCTCTACTTGAGTCCAAGAAATTTTGGCTCGTTTTTCGCACAATCCTCTTTTGGTTACAAAATTGTAAACGCCTCCTTGGCCTTCTGCATTTCCAGGATACCAATTTTGTACAGTACTGTATTTGATTTCGGCCTCATCCAAAGCGATGAGCTCTACCACTGCGGCGTGCAACTGATTTTCGTCACGACTCGGTGCGGTACAGCCTTCAAGATAACTGACATAACTCTCTTTGTCTGCAATAACCAAAGTCCTTTCAAACTGCCCAGTTCCGGCCTGATTAATTCTAAAATAAGTTGACAATTCCATAGGACACTTGACTCCTTTTGGGATGTAGCAAAAAGAACCGTCGCTAAAAACGGCACTATTGAGAGCGGCATAAAAATTATCTGTTCTTGGCACTACACTGCCGATGTATTTTTTGACCAATTCAGGATGTTCTTGAATGGCCTCGCTGATGGAGCAAAAAATGATGCCCTTTTCCGACAAAGTCTTTTTGAAGGTAGTGGCCACAGAGACGGAATCAATAACCACATCCATTGCTACTCCACTAAGTTTCTTTTGTTCGTCCAAAGAGATTCCTAACTTCTTGAACGTTGCAAGTAATTCTGGATCGACCTCATCAAGCGAATTGTATTTGGGCTTTTTGTTCGGAGCCGAATAGTAAGAAATCGCTTGAAAATCGGGCTTGACATAGTTGACATTGGCCCACTCTGGCTCTTTCATGCCTTCCCAAATTCGAAAAGCTTCAAGTCTCCAATCTGTCATCCAAGCGGGCTCCCCTTTTTTCTTTGAAATGGTTTTGACCACTTCCTCACTCAGCCCAATAGGGATGGTGTCCGATTCTATGTCCGTATAAAAACCGTACTCGTATTCTTTGGTTTTGAGTTCTTCCCGTAAATCGTCTTCTGTATATTTACTCATAAAAATTAGTTATAAAGAGAAGCTTTCTCCGCAACCGCAAGTGCGATTAGCGTTTGGATTGTTAAACACAAATCCCTTTCCATTCAATCCGCCAGAATACTCCAACGTAGTACCGACTAGGTATAAAAAACTTTTTTTGTCAACAACAATTTTTACGTCATTGTCTTCAAATAATTTGTCATCGGGATGCGTGGTGTGGTCAAAATGCAGATCATAGGATAGACCAGAGCACCCACCACTTTTTACTCCAACCCGAACAAAGTCTTGAGAAGGATCGAATCCTTCTTCCCTCATCAATTGAGTGACTTTAGTTTTAGCTATTTCAGATACTTTAATCACAATTCTAATTTAGAATAGTTAAAAATAGGTTGCAAATATACAACAATCACGGTCTTTTACAGCCATTTTTCACAGGATATTACTGAGGAATCTTCCAGGGAATCTCTGCAGAAAATGAAATAAATATGAAAATTCAACAAATCGATAAATAAATGTCTGCTCAATTGGCTAAAACTCCATTATAGAATATCTTTGCGCACTAAATCAACGCAGTTCCATGAAACAATCGCCAACCGTCTCAAACCTTTTCTCTTTGGACTGGGCATTGGCAGGCAAGAATGTCATGGAACTTACCAAAATGAGGCTCTCCATTAGCGTTGTATTTTCCTCAATTGCAGGCTACATATTGGGTGCTTCTGTAATTGACTTTTCAGTTTTGGCTTGGCTCGCTGTTGGCGGCTATTGCATGGTCGGCGCTTCAAATGTCTTCAATCAAATCATAGAAAAGGATCTGGATGCCCTAATGAAACGCACCATGCTCAGACCCATCCCCTCTGGTAAAATATCGGTAAACGCCGCTTTTTGGATGGGATGTTTATTGACCCTAGCTGGATTGACTATTTTGTACAACATCAACCCAAAAACGGCAATGTTTGGTGCTGTTTCTATTTTTTTATATACCAGTGCTTATACTCCTTTAAAAACCAAAACGCCCCTTGCTGTTTTGGTAGGCGCCATACCAGGAGCGATTCCTTTCATGTTAGGTTGGGTCGCTGCAACTAACGATTTTGACATTGAACCGGGAATGTTGTTTTTGATTCAGTTTTTTTGGCAATTTCCTCATTTTTGGGCCATTGGTTGGTTTTTGGACGAAGATTATAAACGTGCGGGATTTAAAATGCTCCCAACAGGCAAACCTGACAAAGCCACCGCAGCTCAAATCATTTTTTATGCCTTTTGGACCGTTCTTGTCTCCATTCTTCCTGCTTTTGGCATTACCGGACAGTTGAGTCTTAGTCTAACTGCTGCCATTTTGGTTGGACTGATTGGCCTCATAATGATTTATTTTGCAGTTCAATTATTTATTTTAGAATCTTCGTCTGCCGCTCGTTCATTAATGCTCGTCAGCGTATTATACATCACTTTGCTACAAATTATTTATGTCGCAGATAAACTTTTATAACTATGGATTTAACACAGGGAAGTACCGCTGAGAAACAAAGTCGAGCCAGCAAAATGATGATTATTGTGGGAATTGTTTCGTTGGTCATGACCTTTGGAGGGTTGACAAGCGCCTTTATTGTCAGCAGTTCTCGTCTCGATTGGTTAAACGATTTTGTCTTGCCAAAGGCTTTCACATGGAGTACGGCTTTTATTTTAGTAAGCAGCCTTTGTTTGGTTTTAGCCCGCAGAGCCCTCAAACAAAATCAAAGACAACGAACATCATTTTTTGTTGCTTTGACCGTTTTTAGTGGGATAGCTTTTATGGTAAGTCAGTTAAATGGCTTCAATCAAATTATTGAATTAGGATACAACTTTACTGGCCCTACAAGTAACATCACCATGTCTTACATTTATGTCATTACCGTTCTACACATCTTGCATGTTGTAGCTGGATTAATTTCCTTGAGTGTAGTGTTGGTAATGAACGAAAAGGGAGCATATTCAAAATCTGCGATGACGGGGTTTGATATGGCTGCAATTTTTTGGCATTTCGTCGATTTATTGTGGCTGTACCTGTTTATATTTTTTGTTACTTTTTAATTTTTTTGTTTTCATTTCATCATTGACATTTTTTTTGACTGAATTAACCTCACAATCGCACTTTTATTACCGTATAAAATCATTATTTTTGCAACAAATTAAATCTACATAAAATGAGTTCAACACTCGCAAGCACAGGAACAGAAGGAAAAACTTGGGGAGGAGGAAGCGCACCATTAAAGGCTTCTTACGGAAAAATGATGATGTGGTTTTTCATTGTTTCTGACGCTTTGACCTTCTCTGGATTTCTTGCCGCTTATGGCTTTTCTCGATTTAAATATATAGGATCATGGCCTATCGCCGATGAGGTATTTACCCACGTGCCATTTGTTCATGGACAGGAATTGCCGATGATTTATGTGGCATTCATGACATTTGTTTTGATCATGTCTTCGGTAACGATGGTTTTGGCGGTAGATGCTGGTCACCACATGAAAAAAACCAAAGTCACTTGGTATTTGTTTTTAACTATTATTGGAGGTTTGATTTTCGTTGGATCACAAGCTTGGGAATGGGCCACATTCATCAAAGGAGACTACGGAGCTGTTCAAACTAAGGGTGGTCAGATTTTGCAATTTGTAGATGCAGAGACTGGTTATCGTTTGGCTTTAAAGGATTTTGCAACTCCGATAGAAAGCGAACGTGTGCAGCATCTCGCAAAAAATGGAATTTGGTTTGAGAGCGAAGGATCTCACACGACCTTCAACCTTCAAGAAGTAATTGCCGGGATGGAAACTCATTCCAATGTGATTGTCCGAACACAAACGTTAAATGCCCAAGGCGAGAAAACTTTGTTGAGTCGAGACGCCTCTTTGCAACAAGTCAGAAACTATGGCAGGCAGGTCGTGGAAGGAGCCAATTTGAAAGTTAACGAATACGGTTCTCCATTATTTGCGGATTTCTTCTTCTTTATCACTGGATTCCACGGATTCCACGTTTTTTCTGGAGTTGTCATCAACATTATTATCTTTTTCAATGTGATCCTTGGTACCTACGAGCGGAGAAAAAATTATGAAATGGTTGAAAAGGTTGGATTGTATTGGCACTTTGTTGATTTGGTGTGGGTATTTGTATTTACTTTTTTCTATCTGGTTTAAAAAATATCGATTAATAAGATTATGGGAGCTCACGAACACAAACTAGCAATTTTCAGAGGACTGATTAAATTCAAAAGCAATACACAAAAAATTTGGGGGGTTTTGGTTTTTCTAACAATTGTAACAGCCGTTGAAGTTGTACTTGGGATATACAAACCTACTGTTTTAATGACAGCATTGCTTTCGCCCTTTGACGGTGGATTTGGAGCAACCATGGCTAACGTTTTTCTATCCCCATTCATTTTCTTAAAGCCGCTCAATCTTATTTTCATTCTTTTAACCCTGGTCAAAGCTTACTACATCACTTGGGACTTCATGCACATGAGAGACGAAACCCAAGCCTTGAGACGGATGGTCGTTTGGACGGCTGTGTTTTTAGTAGCATATCTTATTTTTATTCTACTTCAAGAAGGCGGATACATAGAGAGTATTTACAGCTCTGGATACATAAAAAGAGGCTTTTAAAAACTGAAAGGAATCCCGTTTTTTACATTAACAGCAAAACTTTAACGGTTTTGCCAAAACTTTTTGGTTGTGAACTCTGATAAGAATCTTAAAAAAACACTCATACTAAGCGTCTTGTTTTTACTTCCGGTCGTTTTCTTGTTGTTTTTATACCCTTCGGTTCACAATTATACCCCACTTGAAGTCGTCAATGAAAATGTTACTGAACTTTCGGCTTTTGAATCTATCGATGGAGAGCCTGTCATTCTTAAGGATCGCCTGACCGTATTGGGTGTATTGAGCTATACCCCATTGGATCAGTCAACGGCCGTTTTGAACCTGAAAGAACTGATTTATGAAAAGTTTAAAGGGTTTAAAAAGTTTCAGATTATTTTGATTGCTCCAATTTCTGCGAAGGACGACTTGAGGAAGCTTAAGGAAGAGTTGTATTCATACAGCGCATTGAAATATTGGCAATTTGCCATTGGCGACATCGATAGCATTGACCAATTGACAAAAAGCCTGCTAACCACCACTATTAACGATTTCGATAGATTCAATCAGGTTTTTATAATTGACAAGAACCTAAATCAAAGAGGTCGGTTTGACGACCGCTCAAAACCCGAATTGAAATCAAATGCAGAGCCCTACGGACTTTACAACTATGATTGCACTAAAGTGGCCGATCTGAAAAACAAAATGAGCGAAGACCTCCGTATTTTGTTTACAGAATATCGTCAAAAACGCAAAGGAACCTTTGAGTCTGACGATCGGAGAAATGATAATTTGACTACTGATGGCAGAGAAAACTAATTACTCTTACGTAGGGATTGCCTTTGTTCTGCTGGTTTTTGGCATCATTTTCATTCCGAAAATCGTTGATCGATTGTCTTCCACCGATGTTGTTAGAGAGGAAAGCAGAACACAAAATATTGGTCTTACATCCGAGGATGGGCATCCCTTGGCTTACATCCTGTACAATGATGAAAAACGAAAAGTGCCAGATTTTTCGTTTACCAATCAAATGGGAGAAACCATCAGCAATAAGGATTATCTTGGTAAAGTCTACGTTTTGGAATTCTTCTTCAGCACTTGCCCTTCGATTTGTCCGATCATGAATCGCAACCTAGTGACCATTCAAAATCAATTTCCAGAAAGACAAGATTTTGGAATTGCTTCGATCACCATTAATCCTGAGTTTGATACGCCTGAGGTTCTCAGAGCCTATGCCGAGAACTATGGTGTTACCAATTCCAATTGGCATTTTTTGACAGGCGACAAAGCGGCCATTTATGAGTTGGCTAATGTTGGATTCAACTTATTTGTTGCCGAAGATGTAGAAGTTGCAGGGGGGTTTGAGCATTCAGGAAATTTTGTTTTGATAGATAAAGAAGGTTATATTCGCTCCAGATTAGACGATTTTGGAAACCCAAAGATTTATTATTACGGTTTGGATGAAGACCCAGAAGAAGAAAATGGGCAAAAGGAGGAAATATCGATACTGATTCAAGACATCAACAAACTATTAAACGAGCATGACCACAATTAAAGATCAAAGTAAATTCAAGAATTTAATTATTGCTGTTTCGATTGCCATTCCTGTGGTGGTGGTAGTGCTTTTCAATATCAAGCTGCCTAACGTTGCTCCATTGAACTTTTTGCCGCCGATTTACGCCACCATTAACGGAATCACTGCGATTTTACTCATCGGGGCATTGGTGGCCATAAAAAATCAAAATCGTCAAATTCATCAAACACTGATGCAATTGGCCTTGCTTTGTTCTGTGCTATTTCTTGGCATGTACGTGGCCTATCACATGACCAGTGATTCAACGCCTTATGGTGGCGAGGGATTGGTGCGTTATCTGTATTTTTTCATTTTAACTACCCATATTTTGTTGTCTATTGCGGTCATTCCAATGGTTTTATTCTCCTACTTGCGGGCATGGACTGGTGATTTTGAAAGACACAAAAAATTGGCTCGAATCACTTTTCCGATTTGGCTGTATGTAGCAATTACAGGCGTGGTCGTTTATCTAATGATTGCTCCCTTTTATAGTTAGATGAAAGCAAGAGTAATAATACTACTCTTTATAACGGTGTTGTTCGCGACGATTTCAACACAGTCTCAGTGTGCAATGTGTCGAGCAGTTCTTGAAAGCGAGGAAGGAAAAGGCACTGCTGAAGGTATTAACGACGGAATTTTATATCTCATGGCGATACCTTATCTTGTGGTCGGTGGATTAGGGTTTTATATATTTAGAATTTATCGACGAAAAAGGTAGGCAGTTGATTTGATTGCACTGTAACAAATTGTCCATCAAGTAGTCTAATTGAAGCGATTCTTTTTCATAGATCAAAACACATCTTATGTTATCAATAAAAAATCTTCACAAATCTTACCCCATTGGGGATTCACAACTTCATGTTTTGAAAGGGATTAACTTGGAAGTGGAGCAAGGGGAGATGGTGGCCATTATGGGTTCTTCGGGTTCGGGCAAATCTACTTTGCTCAATATCATCGGTATTTTGGATGAAGCGGACTCTGGCACCTATACCTTGGACGATGTGCCCATCAAAGATTTGAACGAAAAAAAGGCGGCTGTATATCGCAATAAATTCTTGGGATTTGTTTTTCAATCGTTTAACTTGATCAATTATAAGAACGCCTTGGAGAACGTTGCGCTACCCTTATACTATCAAGGTATGGCCCGTAAAGAACGTTTGCAGCATGCGCGGTTCCATCTCGAGAAAGTAGGACTTTTAAATTGGGCAACTCATTTGCCTAGTGAACTTTCGGGAGGACAGAAACAACGTGTTGCCATAGCTCGCGCTCTGGCAGCAGAGCCTAAGTTATTGCTGGCCGATGAACCAACGGGAGCTCTAGACTCTGCCACCTCTCACGAAATAATGGCTTTCCTTCAAGAACTCAACGACGAAGGCAAAACCTTACTCATTGTTACCCATGAAGAAGAAATCGCCGCAATGACCAAAAGAGTCATTCGCTTGAAAGACGGGGTAATTATTGAGGACAAAAAAATTAAGCAACATAGAGTGAAGGCACATGTTTGATTTAGACCTTTGGCGGGAAATTTTTCAGAGCATCTCAAAAAATAAATTGCGTTCTGTGCTCACAGGGTTTACTGTGACCTTTGCGATTTTACTGTTTACAATTCTTTTTGGCATAGCCAATGGACTGAACAATACCTTTAAAGAGGCCTTTGTAGACGATGCCGCCAATTCGATTTTCTTGTTGTCGGGCAAAACATCAAAGGCTTATAAAGGACTTCAGGCAGGGCGAAGAATACAGTTCAAGAATGAGGATTTTGACTATGTAGGGGAATCGTATGATTCTAAAATTGAATTCCTGTCTGCTAGAGTATATAAAAGCTTGCAGGCTTCTTACAAGAATGAGCGGAGTGCCTATAGTGTTCGAGGAGTTCATCCTGACCATCAATTTTTGGAAAAAACAAAAATCAAAGACGGCAGGTATCTCAATCAGCGGGACATGCAAGAAGAGACAAAGGTAGCTGTCATTGGAAGATTGGTGGAAAAGGATCTGTTTTTGAAGGAGTCTGCTTTGGGCAAATTCATCAACTTGAGTGGAGTGCAGTATAAAGTGGTGGGGGTTTTTACCGATGACGGTGGGGACAACGAGGAGAGATTGATTTACTTGCCAATAACAACAGCTCAAAAGATCTATGGGAATAACGATTATATCGACCAAATTAACCTGACGTATAATCCCGAAATGAACTACGATCAAGCGATTGCATTTGGCAATGACATCATTCGCGATTTGCAAAAACGTTTTTCGATTAATCCTACTGATCAAAACGCGATTAGGGTCAGAAATTATGCCAATGGAAGCAAAGGCATAGATCAGATGAACACTGTGTTGGGGATCATTATTATTTTAATAGGCATGGGCACCTTGATCGCCGGTATTGTAGGAGTCAGCAACATCATGATTTTTATCGTTAAAGAACGAACCAAAGAAATCGGCATTCGAAAAGCATTAGGGGCAGCGCCAAAAGCAATTGTAAGAATCATTTTATTGGAATCTATTTTAATAACCACCCTAGCGGGCTACTTTGGTCTACTGCTTGGGGTAGGAGCGCTCGAGCTTATCGGCACAAGTCTTGAAGATTTTTTCATCAAAGATCCTGGAGTGAGTCAAAGTTTGGTGATTTCGGCGACCATTGTACTGATTTTAGCAGGTGCTCTAGCAGGATATGTTCCTGCAAAAAGGGCAGCACACATCAAACCCATAGTAGCTTTAAGAGACGAATGATATGATAAAATATTTATTTGAACGAGACACATGGCAAGAAGTGCTAGGAAGTATGAGCAAGAACAAGCTCAGAACAGGTATTACTATGATTGGGGTATGGTGGGGAATTCTCCTATTGATTGCTCTTTTAGGAAGCGCCAAAGGCATGGAAAATTCGTTCAATAAGTTTTTTGGCGATTTCGCCACCAATAGTGTGTTTATTTGGGGTCAAAATACCAGCCGACCATTTCAAGGTTTCCAAGAAGGACGTCGGGTTGAATTGACCCTATCCGACGCTAAAAGAATTGAAGAAAACATTACTGGGGTTGAATTTGTAGTGCCTAGAAATCAAAATCAAGCACAGGTGATCAAAGGAACCCAATCGGCGAATTTCGAAATAGCTGGCGACTTTCCTTTACTTGACCTGGTTCAAAAAAAGAAAATGATTAACGGTAGATTTTTAAATACTAGTGATATTGAAAACAAACGGAAGGTAGCTGTTATTACCATTGATACTTACGAGCAACTCTTTGATAAAGACGAGCAAGCCGTTGGACAAATTGTTAAAATCAACAACAGTAATTTTACGGTCATTGGAGTGATTGAAGAAGATCAATTTGATAACAACAACATCCACATTCCCTTTACGACCTTTCAGCAGATGTATAATTTGGGTGAGAAAATTGGTTGGCTCATGGTGACTGGGAAGTCGGAATACAACATCAAGCAGATTGAGGAAGACACCAAATTGTTGCTCAGAAACATGAACAACATCCACCCGAAAGATCAGCGTGCATTTGGAAGCTTCAATTTGGGCAAAGAATTTGGCAAACTCACTGGATTTTTAAAGGGGATGCAATTTTTGACCTGGTTTGTCGGAATAGCTACACTGATTGCTGGCGTGTTCGCCATTGGAAACATTTTATTAATTACAGTAAAAGAAAGAACTAAAGAAATTGGTGTCCGTCGAGCCTTAGGAGCAACACCTTTTGAGATCAAAAGACAAATTGTAACCGAAGCAGTTTTCTTGACCATGATTTCGGGTTTGCTTGGAATCATAACAGGAGGATGGATCTTGATTGCCATTGATGCCATGTTTGGTCAAGGTTTAGATGCCACTTTGGTCAATGCTTCGGTACCCATATCAGTCGTATTTTTGGCGTTGATGATTTTGGTAGCACTTGGAACAGTCATAGGACTTATCCCCGCTTTCAAAGCGACCAGTGTGAGACCCATTCAAGCCCTTAGAGAAGAATAACAACAATTAGATAATAAAGCTCATTAAACATGAAGAAATCAGTAAAAATTATAATTGGATCAGTACTACTTGTACTCTTAATAGTTGTTTTGAAGTATTTCAAAGATTCCAATTCAGCCGACGTAGAAGAATTTGCTACTGAGGTGCCTTTCTACGCCCCCATCAACTATAAGGTAGTAGCGACTGGGAAATTGAATCCAGAGGAAGAAATCGAATTGAAACCCCAAATTTCAGGAATCGTTGATCGCATTGTGGTCGAAGAGGGAGACATGGTTAAAAAGGGTGACCTCATTGCAACCATAAGAGTAGTTCCCAACGAACAAGCCTTGGTCAGTTCTAATTCGAGAATTAAAAGCAATAAACTGGCCTTAGACAATGCTCAGGTGATTTATGACAGAAATAAAACACTGTTTGAAAAGGGAGTAATTTCTCGTCAAGATTTTGAAAACACGGAGTTGTCTTTGAATCAAGCAAGAGAGGCCTATGCCCAATCTCAAAACGATTATCAAATCATCAAGAGAGGTTCTGTTTCCGGAGGAAGTGGTGCCAACACCAGTATTGTAGCACAAATATCGGGAACGATACTCGAAATTCCAGTGCGTGAAGGCGATCAAGTGATTGAGAGTAACAATTTCAACGCGGGAACGACCATCGCAACCATTGCTGACATGAGTAAAATGATTTTTGAAGGTAAGGTTGACGAATCTGAAATAGGGAAATTGAGCGAAGGCAAAGAGATTGTAGTAGTACTCGGCGCAATTGATCAAGAAGAATTTCCAGCCAAATTGACCTTTTTAGCTCCAAAGGGGGTTGAAGAGAATGGTGCCGTGCAGTTCACTATCAAGGCGGATGTTATCATTAGTCCGTCGGTTAAAATTAGAGCGGGGTATAGTGCCAATGCCAAAATTGACATCGCAAGTCGTGACAGTGTCATGTGTATTCGCGAGGCGTTGTTACAATTCAATCGCATCACGGACCAACCCTTTGTAGAAATCCGCAACGCATCGGGTCGATTCATCAAAAAGAATGTCGAATTGGGATTGTCCGACGGTATCAATGTTGAGATTTTGGACGGTGTAGAAGAGAAAGATCAAATCAAAGTATGGAACAAGGCTTCGGAGGAAGGCGAAAAAGAGGAGGAATCAAATGAATAAGCTTAGAAATTTAACCTACATCATTTTATTGATTGGCGTTTCGACTACTGTCCAAGGACAGACCAAAAAATGGACCCTCAAAGAATGTGTTGAATTGGCGTTGGAAAACAACATTTCGATCAAACAATCTATGAATACCCTAAAGTCCAATGAACAGGACATCAAGGCAGCCAAAGGCGAGTTTTTGCCTTCATTTGGCGCCAATCTTAGTCAGTCTGCTAATTTTGGATCGGCAGAGTTGTTCTCTGGAAATTTTGTGGATCGACGTTTCTATTCGACCAACGGTTCTTTGTCCTTGAATCAAACGATTTTCAATGGATTTCGGACGCTTAATACCTACAAGCAATCTCAGTTAAATTTCGAGCGCAATGAGATTGAATTGAGACGACTGCAAGATGACGTCTCGCTCAACGTAGCCAGTGCTTATTTGAATGTTTTGTTCAATATGGAAAATTTGGAAACGGCCAGGTCTCAATATGAATTTTCCCAAAAACAATTGGAACAGGTTCAAAATCTGGTGGAATCTGGAGTTCAACCAGTGTCCAACGTCTATGATGCCCAGGCCAATTTGAGCGGAGATTTGCAAAGTTTGACCGTTGCACAAAACAACCATAAAATTGCGCTTCTCACTCTGGCTCAACTCATTCAAGTGCCATCCGAAGGGTTTGATGTAGAGGTAATTCAAGTGGAAGACCCTTCGCCATCCATCATTTATGACGACGTCAAACCTATTGTGGAGTACGCGCTCAACAACAGAAATGAAATTAAAATTGCGAACAAGAACCTTGAAATTGCAGACGTCAATATCAAGTTGAGCAAGGCAGGATTTTTACCTTCGGTAAGCATGGGCTATGGGTTTAACACTGGAGCTAATTTTTCCAATCTTTCTGAGGATTCCAGTTTTTTTCAGCAGATTAACGACAACAAGGGACATGGTTTGAACCTCAATGTCAACATTCCAATTTTCTCTAGGTTTAGAAATCAGACGGCCTTCGCAAGATCGAAAATTCAAAAAGATAATGTTCAATTGGAACTCGATAAAGCCAAACTCGATTTGGAGGCCAATGTGCAACGTGCTTTTACCGATGCGCAAGCTGCCTTGAGATCCTATCAAGCGTCGACAGCCTCGGTGCAGGCCAGAGAATTGTCCTTTTCTAATGCTCAAGAAAGATATGCCATCGGAGCTCTCAATTCTTTTGAGTTGGAACAGGCTAGACTGGCGCTCATCAATGCCAAGGCCTTATCAATAAACGCGAAATACGATTTCATTTTTAAAACTCAAGTCTTAGATTTCTACTTAGGAAAGTCTATATTTGAGTAAATGGGATTGATCCTTAATTTAGAGACTACAACCAAAAACTGCTCGGTCAGCCTGTCCGAATATGGACAATTGTTGGCAGTTCGAGAGCTCAATGAACAAGGCTATTCCCATGCCGAAAAGCTTCAGCCTTTTATAGATGAAGTTTTAAAAGCATCGGGTCGTAATAGGAAAGACTTGGCCGCAGTAGCCATCAGTCAAGGACCAGGCTCATACACTGGCTTGCGAATTGGCACTTCTCTGGCCAAAGGATTGTGTTATGCTCTAGAGCTACCCTTAATAGCTACTAGCACGCTACAAGCCCAGGCGATTCAACTCAAAAATGTCCTAGGTTTGATCGTTTCGGTCATCGATGCCCGAAGGATGGAAGTGTATCAGGCTGTTTTTGATTCCAATTACAAGGAAGTCTCCCCAGTTGAAAGTCACATTATTGAGGCAGATTCCTACGACCAATGGCTCCATAAGGGTCAGGTTAATTTTATTGGCGATGCTACGGAGAAAATCAAAACCTTGATTCACCACCCCAACGCTATTTTTTTTGACAATCGCTGGCCTTCTGCCACACAAATGGCAGAATTGTCCTTTGAAAAATATAGCAATAAGGAGTTTGTAGACTTGGCCTATTTTGAACCTTTATATCTCAAGGATTTTGTCAGTATGAACCCTCCAAAATAGCGGATTTATCCATTGATAGCAATGACTTTGGAGACCTTGTCAACAAGCATTTCTTGCAACAAGGATTCAATGCCATTTTTCAAGGTCATTGTGGATGAAGGACAGCCGCTACAGGCGCCTTGCAAGATGACTTGGACTTCCTTGGTTTTTGGATCGTAGGATGAAAATTGGATATTTCCTCCATCGCTAGCTACCGCAGGTTTGATGTACTCGTCGAGAATACTGACTATCGAGGCAGAGACATCATCTAATATTTCTACTGTTGGGGTGTCTTTTGGAGTCTCTTCGATTGGTTGAACCTTTACCTCTTTGAGAACAGGCTTGCCTTCAGCCAAATAACTTCTGATAAATTCTCTAACTTCCATGGTGACTTCATTCCAATCGGCCACTTCGTATTTGGTGATGGACACAAAGTTTTCATCGAAAAATACCGACTTGACAAATGGCAAATGGAACAAAGCTGTGGCCAGTGGTGCCAAGGTTGCCTCGTCAATCGATCTGAATTCAATGGATTGATCGACCAATTTTTTGTTGGCTACAAATTTCAAAACGGCGGGATTCGGAGTGCTCTCCGCATAGACAGTTACTGGAGCCGGTTTGTTGGCTGCAGGTTTTACGATTTCAATACCATTTTCAAGGGCTGTTTCAATGAACGCTGCAATGTCATATTCTACTTCTTCCCAAGCCACGATGTCAAAGCGCTCGATAGCTATAAAGTTGAGCGAAACAAAGACTTTTTTTACAAATGGAAAATGGAACAATTGTGCGACCAAGGGAGCATTGACGGCTTCATCGATATTGCCAAATTCTAAGCTCTGATGTTGAGTTAAAAACCCTTCTGTTTCAAATTTTTGAATTTTCGGATTGTTGGTTTTGACAATTTTAATGGCCATAGATTTTCTTTATTTGGTGCAAAGTTAGCCTATTATCTAAAGGAGAAAATGAATTGGTACGAAAATTGTGTCTAAATTTATCGTACTCACATTTCTATTTTAATATAGAAATGTTATTTTTGAATTAGATCCCAATCTACTCATGAAAAACAGCTTAAGGTTATTGACGTATTCAGCATTGTGGGGTCTATTCGTGGCTTCAAACCGCACTAACCAAGCGCAGGTGAGTGGCAGTGGCAACTATGAACTGAGCATAGACAATGGTCCTTGGACTACCGACACACTATTCACAGGGCTCAGCGAAGGCATCCATGAGATATGGGCCAGAGACATCAT
>Ga0181564_10000124_pt1 | contig 57255 bp, 56 predicted proteins | sample 011ome_24_FD_134512 | JGI IMG/M metagenome (GOLD analysis project Ga0181564, IMG submission 134512) | Coastal salt marsh microbial communities from the Groves Creek Marsh, Skidaway Island, Georgia - 011513CT metaG (megahit assembly) | ecosystem: Environmental > Aquatic > Marine > Intertidal... | reverse complement strand
GACGAAGTGACCTTCACGGCCACTCTCGTCGAGGCGCCGTTCGAGGTCGGCTTGCGTGTCGGCGTCGACCTTCAGTGCAATGTGACGGAACGGTGAGGGAAGAAGCTCGGGATCGAAGAGATCCTGGTCTTCCTTGTTCGCGAATTGGAAGAACGCCAACGCGCTGCCATCGGCCATGCCGAAAAAGGTGTGGCAGTAGACGCGTTCGGCTCCGAACAGTTCATCCACCTCGGACCATGTCGCAACGAGCGGAAACCCGAGGATGTCCTCGTAGAAGGCACGGGTGGCTTCCTGATCCTTCGTGACGTACGCGGTGTGGTGGAGGCGCTGGGCTGGAGGTGTCGTGGTCATAACGTGATCCATGTCGGTGGGTTGTCGGTTGGAAAGAGTATCGGCGGGCCCGGTAGCCGGACGACCCGGGGTCGAAACCCGGCTACCGGTCCGACGATCAGGTCAGGCGTCGGCTGAGGCTTCGGCGTCGCTCGGGTCCCAGAGCAATCCGAGGAACGCGCCGTAGATCAGGTGCCACAGCAGGATGCCGAACGGCAGCTTCCAGCCGTCGGGGCCATCGAACAGGAACAGTCCGTAGCCCTGTTCGGGGACGTAGGCGTACGGCACGAGGAGGCCGGCGCTGATGATCGTCATGATCACGCCGTAGGCGAGACCACGGGTGACGTTGCCGCTGATGTACTTCGCGACGTCCTGGCGGAACAGGACGCCCCACAGCACTGCGAAGACGACGCCGTTGACGAAGTGCAATGCGTGACCCACGAAGAACGAATCGGAGGAGACAGCAAACGCACCGTCAGCCACCGCACCGTTGAAGCCATCGACGATGGTGGTTCCGAGAATGCCGTTGTACAGCGGCCACGGCAGCACGGGAAGACCGATCGCCGGGAATACATACCCGAAGTACGTCCCGAGTTGGGTGGCGATGATGCCCACCACGAAGAGCGAGCCGATCGGACTTCGATCGACGAACGCCCGCCATTGGGCTGCGGGTTGACCTGGTTGGCTATAGGACATCTGTTCCCCCTTTGCTCTCGTGAGCAGTTGTCCGTAGAGCGGACTATGGACCACGATGCGGACATTTGCAAGTACCGGTGATCAACGTGCATCGAGCAGTTCGCCGACAGCGGCGACCTCGGTGACTCGGATCCGGTGGTCTGCGTCCTTGGTGATGTGGATCGTGACGTCTGCTCCGGCCCGTTCGAATGCCCTGGCGGTTGCTTCCAGGCGCTCCGAACTGATCCATGGGTCTGCGTCGCCGGCGGCCAGGAGCACTGGCATCTGGGCCAGGCCAGGTTGCACATCGAAGCGTGCGGGTGCTGATCCCATCAGGCTGCCGGTGAGCGCAACCAATGCGCTATAGGGACGTCCGGCCCGAGCCACGTATTCGCAGGCGAGACAAGCTCCCTGCGAAAAGCCGAGGATGACCATCCGCGTCGACGCCTGTTCGAGCTGTGCTTCCAGCCGAGCAACTTGGTCGAGGGCCAGCTCTGTCGCTGCGGTGTTTGCACGACTTCCGGTGTCGGCTCGATCGGGATACCACGAACCGGCCGCAGCTTGCGGCAACAACCAGGCGATGTCAGTGCGAGCAAGTGGTGAGACGATGTGCTCGACCATGAAGTCTGCGGTTTGATCTCGGCCGTGAAGCGCAATCACCGTCACCCGCGCGTCCGCCGGGTCAGGGCCGACTCGACGGGTGCTGGCGGGGTGGATGCTCATCGCCGGAATGTTGTTGGCGGTGTAGCCACAATGCGGGCAAGCTACCACTCTGCGGACGGTCCGCCATCGTTGACGCGAGGATCCACATGACCCTTGATCATGGTCGCATCCTGACCACGCACACGGGGAGTTTGCCGCGTCCCGACGACCTCGTCTCCATGATGTGGGCTCGCGAGGACGGTGTGCCGGTGGATCCCATCGCCCTGGCAGAGCGGGTCCGCAACGCAGTCGGCGAGACGGTGGCGAAGCAGGTGGCAGCTGGCGTCGACATCGTCAATGACGGCGAGATGTCGAAACCCAGCTACGCCACGTACGTGAAGGATCGGCTGGGTGGGTTCGCCGGGGAATCGGTCCAGGACTACTTCTTCGAGGATCTTGTCGACTATCCGCGCAGCGCAGCCATGGTGTCGGAGAACCCCGGACGTCGGAAGCGGTCGGCCCCGGCATGCACGGGTCCGATCCACGTCACTGACCCGCAGGCGGCGGTCACCGACATGAACAACCTGACATCCTGGGTGGCAGAGACCAACGCAGTCGGCATGTTTTCCAGTGCTGCATCGCCCGGGGTGGTCTCGCTCTTCTTCGGCAACCAGCACTATGCCGATGATCGGTCCTATGTCATGGCGATCGCTGAAGCGATGCGTCACGAATACGAGGCCATCGCCGAAACAGGGGCCTTCGTGCAGGTCGACTGTCCAGATCTCGCAATGGGGCGACACACCGCCTATGCGCAGCTCGACCGCGATGCCTTCCGGCGCCGGATTGCACTCAATGTCGAGGCGATCAACGAGGCAGTGCGCAACATCCCGGCCGATCAGCTGCGCATGCATCTCTGTTGGGGCAACTATCCGGGACCTCATCACCACGACGTCCCACTCACCGACGTGATCGACATCGTGTGGGGGGCAACGCCGTCGACGGTGCTCTTCGAGGCGGCGAATCCGCGTCACGCACATGAGTGGCATCGCTTCGAATCCCTCACCGTTCCCGAGGGCAAGGTTCTCTGTCCGGGCGTGATCGAGCCGCAGTCGAACTACATCGAGCACCCCGAACTCGTTGCGCAGCGCATCGAGCGGTATGCCCGACTCGTCGGCCCGGAGCGCGTCATGGCCGGCGTCGACTGCGGGTTCAGTGTGCATGTCGGATCACACGGAATCGATCCCGATGTGGCGTGGGCAAAGCTCGCCAGCCTTGCCGAGGGGGCGGCGCTCGCCTCTGATCGCCTGTTCTGATCGGACACGATCGACACGCCGAGTTCCCACATTACGGGAATTTCTTGAGACTATTCCCGTAGAGCGGTACTCTCGTTGCTGGGATGGGAACGGTGCAAAGCGTCGATCGAGCGCTCCTGCTGCTGACCGAGATCGGTCGCGAACCGGGTGGCCTCGTCGACCTCTCGCAACGAGTGAATCTTGCGACCAGCACGACCGGTCGACTGCTCGGCACCCTCGAGACGGCGGGAGCAATCGTTCGCGACAACGCGAGCTGCTACCACATCGGGCCCCTCGTTCATTCCATGGTGTCGGCGCCCGAACCCACCGCGAGTCTCGAAGCGATTGTCCATCCGCACCTCGTCGAACTGAGTGAACTGCTGGACGAGGCTGCCTGCCTCGCCATTGCGTCCGGTGACGACACGATCACCGTCGATCAGGTTGATGCCCCCAAGCCGATCCAGGCCGAGAACTGGACCGGCACCCGTGTGCCGATGCATGCCGGCGGCGCCGGGGCGGTCGTGATGGCGACCTGGGACGACGCCGACGTCGAGCGGTACCTCGCCGGCGATCTCACCCGGTGTTCGGCCAACACCGTCACCGATCCCGATCAGCTCTGGGTCCGCATTCGCGATGCCCGTGCACGCGGCGTGATGTGGAGCCACGGTGAGTATGTCGACGGGTTGTCGTCGTGCTCGGCAGCGGTCATCGACGGCACCGGCCGCGCCCTCGGCGCGCTCTACGTGTACGGCCCGTCGTTTCGCTACCCGGCCGACGGCCATGACGACCGCATCGCTGCGGTCGTCCTCGACCGAGCAGAGCGCATCTCGGCCGAACTCGGTTGGAGCCGAGGACGATCGCGCGAGATGACGGTCCGACCGTCATGACCGTGCCCGACCGGTCGAACGACACCGCTGCGCCTCGGCGGCGCCGCAGCGGCCGCCGTGAGCGGTCGAGCGGTCCGAGTACGCCGCCGCAGCGACCGTGGCAGTTGTACCGGCGGACGTTCGAGCCGACCGCAATCGTCAGTGAGGACGAGCTCGAGGCCATCCACCTGGCATCGCTCGAGGTCCTGCGCGACACCGGTATGGACTTCTTGCACCCGCACGCACTGGCGCTGTGGGCTCGAGCGGGGGCGAGCGTCGATGGTGAGCGAGTCCGCTTCGACCCGGAACTCATCTCCGATCTGGTCTCTTCGGTGCCCTCGGAGTTCACGATGCACGCCCCCGATCCTCGCTATGACGTTCGGATCGGCGGTGACAACGTGGTGTTCACGTCGGTGGCCAGTGCACCCAACTACACCGATCGCGCCGGTGGACGCCGCACCGGCAACCAGAACGACTTCCGCACCCTCCTGCGGCTCTGCCAGACGCTGAACATCGTCCAGAGTCATGGCGGGTACCCGGTCGAACCGGTCGACCTCCACGCCTCGATCAGACACCTGGAGGCCACCCGAGACATCCTCACGCTTGCGCCCAAGGCCGTGAATGTGTACTCGCTCGGCGCCCAGCGCAACATCGATTGTCTCGAGATGGTGCGCATCGTCCGAGGTCTCACCGAGGACGAGATCGACACCCACCCCATCGTTCACTCCGTGATCAACGTCAGCTCACCCCTCCGCCTCGACGTTCCGATGCTCGAGGGCATCATCCAGTACTCGGCCCGCAACCAGCCGATCATCCTCACACCGTTCACGTTGGCCGGCGCAATGGCGCCGGTGACGGTGGCGGGTGCTGTCGTGCAACAAAACGCCGAGGCGCTCGCCGGTATCGCGTTCACACAACTCGTTCGTCGCGGCGCACCGGTCATGTACGGGGGGTTCACCAGCAACGTCGACATGCAGTCCGGCTCGCCGGCGTTCGGTACGCCAGAGTTCATGCAGTCGGCGATGCTCGGTGGCCAACTCGCCCGCCGCTACGGATTTCCCTACCGCAGTTCCAACGTCTGTGCCGCGAACGCCATCGACGTCCAGGCGGGCTACGAGAGCGTCTTCTCCCTGTGGGGCGCGGTCATGGGCGGTGCCAACCTCGTCTTCCACGGCGCCGGGTGGATGGAGGGGGGCCTCCACGCAAGTCCTGAGAAGCTGGTCATCGACGCCGACCTCTTGCAGATGGTGGGGACGTTTCTCGAACCGGTCCTCGTCGACGATGACGCCCTCGCCGTCGAGGCCATCGCGGAAGTCGGTCCCGGGGGCCATCATTTCGGCACCCAGCACACCCAGGACCGCTATCGGGATGCCTTCTACAAGCCGATGATCTCCGACTGGCGAAATTTCGAGACCTGGGACGAGGCCGGCCGCCCGACGTCGTATGACCATGCCGAACGGCGGGTCGAGGAATTGCTGGCCGCCTATGAGCAGCCACCGATGGACGACGCAGTCCGGGCCGAGCTCGACGACTATGTCGACCGTCGCATCGCCGAGGGCGGCGTTGCGACCGACTTCTAGGAGACGACGGTGGTGAACATCCCTGTACAACCCGACCTGACCGACTGGACCGACGAGGCAGCATGGCGCGGTACGAGAGCACCGCTGCGTCGGTCGAGCGGTCTCCACCCGTCGGCCTACGTCGACGACCGGTTCTTTGCGCTCGAGCAGCACCTCGTGTTCGAACGGGCATGGGTCACCATCGGTCTGGCTGGCGAGGTCTCCGAATCCGGTCCGCTGCTCGTCCGGCAGCTCGGGCAGAAATCGATCATCGTCACCCGGGGTGAGGACGGTGAGCTTCGCGGCTTTCTCAACGCGTGCCGTCATCGAGGGACCGAGCTTGCGGAGGCCGACTGTGAGGTCTCCGGCATCATTCGCTGCCCCTACCACCGGTGGGGGTACGGCACCGACGGCACGCTGAAGGCCACACCGTTGTTCGACGAGGTTCCGCGCGACGACTTCGACCCCGCCGACTTCGGACTCATCCCGGTGCGGGTTGCCACGTGGGGCCCGCTCCTGTTCGCCTGCCTCGCCGCCGACACCCCGCCGCTCGACCAGTGGCTCGGCGATCTGCCCGAACGTATGGGCGGCTATGGCTTCGAGCAGTGGCGCATCGAGGAAACCGCGGTCCTCGACATCGCCGCCAACTGGAAGCTCATCAGCGAGAACTTCCAGGAGTACTACCACCTCACATGGGTCCATCCCGAGCTGGCCAAGGTCAGTCGGGTCAAAGACCACTACCGCTATCAGGGCCCCGGGATGTACTGCGGCCAGACCACCACGCCGGTGTCGGGTGATGACCGCGACGACTGGCTCGTGCTGCCTGCTGCTGACGGACTGGACGACTCCGACGCCACCAGTGGTCGTCACATCGCCATCTACCCGAACGTCATCTTCTCGGTGCTGCCGAACCATGTCTTCGTCATGCGCCTCGATCCCGTGGCCCCTGGCCTCACCCGCGAGACGTGCACGTTCCTGTTGCCCCCGTCCACTCCCGAGCTCATCGGGGGTGAGCTCGATGCCACCCGTGCATTCTGGTTCGACGTCAACAACGAAGACATCGACATCTGCCAGCGCGGCCAGCGCGGCCTCGCCCGGGGCAACGTTCCCGCCGGCCCACTCGCTCCCCGTTTCGAGGAACCACTTCATCGGTTCCACAACATGCTCGCCGACTGCATGACCGCCGACTCCCTCGCCGGGATCGACGTGCCTGCAGGCGATGATGGTTCCGAAGCGTCTCGCCTCGGAACCGGTCCCAACCCCACCCCACCAACCATCGAGCAGTACTCGTGAAGGTCCTCCCATGAAAACCAACACCCAGGTCGTCGTCGTCGGCGGTGGCGTCGTCGGAGCATCCGTCCTCTACCACCTTGCCAAGGGAGGCTGGACCGACGTCGTGTTGTTGGAACGGGCCGAGTACACGGCAGGTTCGACCTGGCACTCTGCGGGCGGCATGCACACCCTGAACGGGGACCCCAACGTCGCCAAACTGCAGCAGTACACGATCGAGCTGTACGACGAGATCCAGCGCGAGTCCGGTATCGACGCGTCGATGCACATCACCGGTGGTGTCGCGCTGGCCGACACACCGGAGCGGATGGACTGGCTCCGCATGACCCATGCTCGCGGCCGCTACCTCGGGATGGAGACCGAACTCATCTCGACCAAGGAAGCCAAAGACCTCCTGCCGATCCTCGACGAGCAGTACTTCGTCGGGGCCATGTGGGACGCTCATGAGGGCCATCTCGACCCGTCCCAGATCACCCACGGCTACCTCGAGTGCAGCCGCAAACTGGGCGCCGAGACCTACCGCCACACCTGGGTCCGTGACATCAACCGCACCACCGACGGGGGCTGGGAACTCGTCCTCTACGACACCACCAACGACGAGGACAGGGGAGTGATCCGCTGTGAGCACGTCGTCAACGCCGGCGGTCTGTGGGCCCGCGAAGTCGGCCGGATGGTCGGCCTCGAGCTACCTCTCCTCGCAATGGAGCACATGTACCTGTTGACCGAGGAGATCCCCGAGGTCGTGCAGTACAACCAGCAGCACGGCAAGGAGATCATTCATGCCGTCGACTTCGGTGGCGAGATCTACATGCGACAGGAGGGCAACGGCCTGCTGATGGGCACCTATGAGCGCAACGGCAAGCCGTGGTCGGCCAAGCAGACGCCATGGGATTTCGGCGCCCGCCTGCTCACACCTGACCTCGAACGCATCGCCGAATCACTCGACACCGGGTTCAAGCACTTCCCGATCTTTGCCGAGGCCGGCATCAAACAGGTCGTCAACGGCCCGTTCACCTTTGCTCCCGACGGCAACCCGCTGATCGGTCCGGTCCGAGGGCTGCCCGGTTTCTGGTCGGCGTGCGCAGTCATGGCCGGTCTGTCGCAGTCGGGGGGTGTCGGTCTGTCGGTGGCCAACTGGATGATCGAAGGTGACCCCGGCGCCGATGTGTGGGGCATGGACATCGCCCGGTACGGCGACTTTGCGACCATGGCCTACACCAACGAGAAGGTGCGTGAGAACTACTCCCGCCGGTTCCGGATCACCTTTCCGAACGAGTTTCTGCCGATGGGTCGCAACGTCCAGACCTCACCGATCTATGACCGACTCGTCAGCCGGAATGCCGTGTTCGGTGACGGCTACGGCCTGGAAGCAGCCCTGTGGTTCCAAAACGATGGTGAGGAACCGGTCGAGGAGGTCACCTTCGGCCGATCGAACGCCTGGGACCGCGTGCGCGCCGAGACACTCGCCGTTCGTGCAAGTGTCGGACTGTTCGAGACCACCGGATTCTCGAAGTTCCGGTTCACCGGCCCAGGAGCTCGTCAGTACCTGGACAGGGTCCTCGCCGGTCGTCTCCCGAACCCGGGCCGTATGGCACTGACACCGATGACCAACCACAACGGCAACCTGATCGGTGACCTGACCGTCGCCACGCTCGGCGCAGCGATCGGCGAGGCCGAAGGACCCGAGTCGACCGTGACCGGCGGTGCGACCGGCAATACCCGTTCGCACGAGACGTTCGTCCTCTTCGGGTCGGGAGCCGCCGAGCGCTACTACGAGCGGTGGTTCGACATGCATCTGCCCGGCGACGGGTCGGTTCGCTACGAGACCCTCGGGTTCGAAACCTGCGGCCTCTCGATCTGCGGACCCAACGCACGCGCCGTCCTCGAAAAGGTCACCGACGCCGACGTGAGCCAGGCCGGGATGCGGTTCATGGCGTTCACGGAGATGAACATCGGTCTTGCCCCGGTGTGGTGTGGCCGCGTGACGTTCACCGGAGACCTCGGATACGAATTCTGGATGCCGGCGCGCTATCAGCGATACGTCTACGAGTTGTTGGTCGAAGCCGGTGAGGAGTTCGGCATGCAACTGTTCGGTCTTCACGCCCTCAACTCGCTACGGCTCGAGAAGAGCTTCGGCGGTTGGGCCCGCGAGTACCGGCCCATCTACGACCCGTTCGAGGCCAACCTCGGCCGGTTCATCCGCATGGAGAAGGAGTTCATCGGTCGTGACGCACTGGCGGCGAAGTACGGCGACGGTGGTCCGGGTGGGGCGAGAGCACTCACGACGTTCGCAGTGGAGAGCGAATCGGGTCGCGACGGTGTCGATGTGATCGGTGATGAGCCGATCTGGCACGGTGGCGAGGTCGTCGGCTGGGTGACATCGGGGGGCTACGCCCATCACAGCGAGACATCGGTGGCCCTCGGCTATGTGCCAACTGCATTGGCTGCGTCCGACGGACCGTGGGAGATCGAAGTCGTCGGTGTCAAACGGTCGGCGCAACGCATCGACGGGTGTCTGTGGGATCGCGACGGCGAGCGGATGCGGGGGTAGAGACATGGGCGGTCGCATTCGCAGGTCGGTCCAGGAGGCACTCGACGGCACTGCCGAAATGGCGCGTGCCGCGGGTGATCTCCATCATCTGAACATCGGGCCCGGTGCAACGCTCGAAGCCGAGTGGATCGCAGACGGTCTCGAACTTCCCGATCTGCCGGCGATGCGGCAGTACCGGGTCGACCGGACGGTCGAAGCCCTACAGACGTACCGCTGTGACGGGGTGCTCGTCATGGACCCGATGAACATTCGCTACGTCTCCGACACCACCAACATGCAGCTGTGGGTGATGCACAATGCCGCCCGCTATGCCTTCGTGAGCGGCGACGGCGAGGTCACCGTCTGGGATTACGAGGGCTGCGAGTTCCTCTCGGGTCACAGTCATGTGGTCACCGAGGTACGCCCGGCGATCGGCTCGACCTACTTCCTCGCCGGGAGCCGCTACGAGGAACTCACCCATCGTTGGGCAGCCGACCTGCTCGACGTCATCGGTGAGCGTTGTGGCTCCAGTCCCCGCATCGCTGTCGACCAGTGCAGCTATCTCGGCTTCAAGGCTCTGGAAGCAGAGGGTCTCTCGATCGCCAACGGCCAAGAGATCATGGAGGAGGCTCGCAAGATCAAGGGTCCCGACGAGATCCGGGCGATGCGCTGCTCGGCCCATGCCTGCCAGGCGGCGATGGGCGACATGCGTCGGCGCATGGAGCCGGGGATGACCGAACGTGAGATCTGGGCCAAGCTCCACGAGGGCAACATCGCCCGGGGTGGCGAGTGGATCGAGACGCAGATTCTCTCGTCCGGCCCGCGCACCAATCCCTGGTTCCAAGAGGCATCGGCCCGTGTCGTCGACAATGGCGACATCGTCGCCTACGACACCGATCTCGTCGGGGCCTACGGGATGATGGTCGACATCTCCCGTACGTGGGTCTGTGGCGACAAGGCGCCGACGGGGCATCAGCAGCAACTGTTCGACATGGCCGACGAGATGGTGCGATCGAACGCCGAGCTGCTCACGCCGGGCCGCAGCTTCCGTGAACTCACCTTCGACTCGACCATGCCACCACGGGAGCAGTACCGGCACTACTCGGTGAAGTTTCACGGGGTCGGCCAGTGTGACGAGTACCCCGACATCTATCACCCGTGGGCCTGGGACGAGTGGGGGCTCGACGATCATCTCGAGGTCGGCATGGTGCTCTCGAGCGAGAGCTACATCGGTTCCCGCGACGGCGGTGAGGGCGTGAAGCTCGAAAACCAGTACCTGGTGACCGAGCATGGCCCAGAACTGCTCACCGACTTCCCGGTGAGCCTCGTCGAGTGACCGTCCAGGACCATGCTGGGTTCGACCTAGAGTGGCGTTCATGGCTGTCCCCGATGTTGCGCACCGATTCCTCGCTGCGTTGAACCACGGCGATGTGGAGGCGGCCCGAGGGTGTTACCACCCGGATGCGGACATTTGGCACGACTTCGACGGGGTCACCCAGACCGTCGATCAGAACATGGCGCTGATGGCAGCGATGGGAAGGCGGGCGTTGCATCGCGAGTACGTCATTCGGCGTCTCGAACCGATCGAGGGTGGCTATCTCCAGCAGCACACGTTGAAGATCACGACCCTCGCAGGTCAAGACCTTGTCGCCGAAGCGATCGCGCTTGTTCAGGTGGGCGACGATGGGCTGATCCACCGACTCGACGAGTGGATCAATCCGGCGTCACTCACTGCGTTGTTCGAGTAGCAGGCTCTACTCGAGGCGGCCTGCGGTCTGATCGCCGGGCCGGGCCACCTCGGCGTACGGGTCGTCGGTCATGCCGTAGCTGTTCCACGGGGTGAAGCCGGCGAGTCTGAGCAGTTCCGGATCCATCGCCGTGCGGGTCTCGGTGCGCATGCCGTACGTCAGGTTTGCGAGCGATCGGACGATCGGTGCGCAGAAGTAGGTGACCACACCGAAGCGCGGGTGATCAGAGGTGTTGAGGCCGGCAGCATGCCAGGTCCGTCCCTCCCACACGAGCAAGGAGCCGGCTGGCGCTTCGATTGCAATCTCGCCGTAGTCGGTGCGGCTCGGATCGGGCTGACAGCCGGCGAGGTGGCTGCCCGGCACGATTCGGGTCGCGCCGTTCTCCACGGTGAACTCGTTCGCCATCCACATCATGTTGCAGACCATCGGCGGTGAGATCGGGGAGTCGGCTGGCGTCGGCTCGCCGTACGGTCCCGACGTTCGGGTCAGGTCGCCCTGCCGCACGTGGGGAGTGCCTGGCATCGTCGGCTGGGGCATCCACCACTGATCGAGGTGGAGCGCCATCGGCTTGTTGCCTGGGTGGGTGATGTGGGCATCGACCGACGACAGGATGTGGTCGACACCGAGGACGTGGGTGGCGAGTGCCCGAGCGGTTGGGTGCAGGGCCAGCGCCTGGAACTCGTCACCCTTGGCGAGCAACTGGTACACCCACTGGTTGATGTCGTCGTCTCCGTCGGCCGGATAGTGGAAATCGAGCGCCTGCGAGCGTTCTGCAGCCGCCTGGGCACTGATCCTGTCCGTCAGCGCGGCCGCCTCATCGGCCGAGAGCGCGTCGGCCACGATGCAATACCCGAACTCGTCGAGGTCGGCCCGGTGTCGGTCGGGATCGGTTGACGGCTGCGGAAGCGGCATGGACGCGACGGTAGCGATCAGTCGATGAGCGCGTCGGATCGCACGCGCGCCCGCTCGGCGTCGACATGCTCCTGCATCACCCGGCCAAACAGTTGTCGGGTGCGGGTGACGCGACCGATCACACCGGGTTCGCGGGTGTAGGCGAAGATCGCAGCGTGTCGGGGTCGGCTGGTGGCAGGCACCCGCGAGACCTGGTGGAGACTGTGGCGACCCTGGAAGATCTGCAGGTCGCCGGGGCGGAGGTCGAGCGTGTGAACACCGGTGGGATCTCCGCCGAGCACACGAGCGATGCGATCGAAGCCCTCGTCGTCGGCGCTACGGATCGCCGGGCAATACTCGAACAGGCCACCCTCGTCGGCTTCCTGCACCAGGACGGTGACGGCGAAGTCGTTCGTGTCGAAGTGCCAGGTGAACAGCTGGCCCGGGTCGAGAATGTTGGCGGTGAGTCCTGCAAGCGGATCGGCGTAACAGTGGAGCTCGGGGATCTCGAGGCAGTCGGCCAGGAAGCGGGCGAGTTCGGGTGCCCGAAACATCACGTCGGTGGCACAGCCGGGATCCCATGCGTCGCCTGGGATGAAACCGCTCGAGCGTTCGAGGAACGTGTTGACCGGATGGTGGCCGGGAAACTCGTCGTTGACCTCGGTGTGGAAGTACGGGTTCATCATCTGTGTCGAGAAGTGCGTGGTGTGCTTTCGCTCGATGATCTCGTCGTTGAGCAGCCCAACCGCCTCGGGTCGAACGAGGTCCTTGACGACCGCACAGCCAACCGACCGCAACCCCTGGCGTGCAGCGGCGACAGCTGCAAGGTATGCGGTCGAGTCGGGTTCGTGGAGCGGGTAGCGGTCGAGGTCCACGATCTCGGAGAGCTGGTACATGGCCCACAGTGTGTTCGATCATCGGCGCCGTGAAAAGAACCCGTCTCGACGTCGTGAACTGTGACAGATGACCGCTCGTTAGCCGCAGGCCCAGCCCTACGGTTTCAATCCTGATCGAAACGATCGGAATTAGGAGCAACCATGGCCTTCGCCGAGATCAGTGTGCACGATGCCTATCAACTCCTCGCAGAGGACCCCGCAGCAGTGCTCGTCGACGTGCGCACGCCACAGGAATGGAACCTGGTGGGGATCCCCGTTCTCGACGCGATCGGAAAACAGGCACGGATGGTGATGTGGACCGCCTACGGCTCCGGCACGCCCAATCCCGATTTCGTCGAACAAGCCACCGGCGGCCTCGATCCCTCGACGCCGCTGTTGTTTCTGTGCCGCAGTGGCGTCCGCTCCCAGGGTGCGGCGGCCGCAGCAGCGGCCGCCGGCTTCACCACCACCTACAACGTCTCCGAAGGCTTCGAGGGTGATCTCGATGCCAACGGCCACCGCGCGACCGGCTGGAAACACGCCGGTCTGCCGTGGCGGCAAGGCTGACGATGGACCTCGAACACGCCTCCGAGGCCACCAAACTGATCCGAGGTGGGCTCAGCCGCTCGGGCTTCGACGAGACCGCCGAGGCGATCTACGCCACGTCGGGCTTCGTCTATGGCTCGGCCGCCGAGGCCGAAGCGGCCTTCACGGGCGACATCGACCGCTACATCTACGGCCGGTACGGCAACCCCACCGTTGCCATGTTCGAAGAACGGCTTCGTCTGATCGAGGGCGCCGAGGTCTGTCGTGCGACCGCCAGCGGAATGTCGGCGGTCTTCGCCGCATTGGCATGTTTTCTGGGCGCCGGCGACACGCTCGTCGCCTCCCGGGCACTGTTCGGTTCGTGCGCAGTGATCACGACCGAGATCCTTCCGCGGTTCGGCGTCGAGACCCACCTCGTCGACGGCCGTGATCTCTGCCAGTGGGAGGCGGCGCTCGCCGGCGGCGCCAACGCGGTTTTTCTCGAGACCCCCTCGAACCCAGGGCTGGAGATCATCGACCTTCGCGCCGTCAGTGAGATGGCCCATGCGGCTGGAGCCCTCGTCGTGGTCGACAACGTCTTTGCCACCCCGATCCTGCAGCATCCGCTCGAACTCGGGGCCGACATCGTCGTCTACTCCGCCACCAAACACATCGACGGTCAGGGACGGACCCTGGGCGGTGCCGTGCTGTGCTCGGAGCAGTTCCACGACGATCACCTGCAGGAGTTCATCCGCCACACCGGCCCGAGCCTCAGCCCCTTCAATGCGTGGGTGCTTGTCAAGGGGCTCGAGACGCTCCGTCTGCGCATCGACGCGCAGAGTCGCTCGGCGCAGCGGATCGCCTCCGAACTCGAGTCCCATGCCCGGGTCCGTGAGGTCCGCTACCCCTTCCTCGATTCGCATCCGAGTGCCGAACTGGCGCGCTCGCAGATGGAGGCCGGCGGCACGGTCGTGAGCCTGACTCTCGAAGGCGATCAGGCCTCGACGTTCGCAGTGGTCGATGCGTTGAAGATCTTCGACATCTCCAACAACGTGGGCGACACGAAGAGTCTCGTCACTCACCCTGCCACCACGACCCATCGTCGGATCGCACCGGAGCTTCGTCAGGAAATGGGGATCGGGGAGACGATGATCCGACTGTCGATCGGCCTCGAAGACACCGACGATCTCCTGATGGATCTGGGCAAGGCGCTCGGCGCCTAGCGGCGCATCACGCAGCGGCGACCGCAGCATCGAGCCACTGGTCGACCAGTTCGCGGTTCGAGTCGATCCACGTCGCAGCCATCTGTGACGTCTCGTCGGGCGAACCGTTGCGCAGGTCTGCGAGCCGGATACGGGCCAGCGCAGCATGGACATCGGCTGCAGGGATCTCGATCACCGCCAGGAGCGCCGCTGCAGCCGGATGCCGCTCGAGAAACACGTTGCTCGCCGTGATTGCGATGTCGTTGGTGAGCCAGCCGAGATGACACGGATCGACCGAACAGGTTCCGGGATCGACCGGGTTCGGGACTTGCTCTCCATCATCGTTCTCGACGCGCTGATTCCACGCCGCCGTGATCGAACCGTCGAGCACCGATTCGGGCTCCATGCCGAGCCACATCACGTTCTCGCCGGGAATGAGCTGCTGCATCGCTGCTGACGGACCGCGGAGGAACGCGATGACGGGCTGATTGTCGGCAACGCGACGCAGCGCTTCCTCGGCGAGCGTGTCGCGGTCGCCGTGAACCTGCTCGAAGGATCCCTGCCAGCCTGCAAACCGGATCATCTCGTCGATCTGGTCGGCGCAGAGTGCATCCTCGGGGCAGCCGAGAATCTGGATCACACCATCGGTCGCATCGACCGGTTCTCCTTCGCTACCGCTCCCGTCGTCATCGGCCAGCGCAGGGGAGCGAAAGGTGTCGGCGGCGTCGTATCGGTCGAAGAGCACTGCGTCGGCGACGATCGCATCGAGGGTCAGACCCGGGTTGTCGAATGTGATCGATGCATTGGTGACGAAGCCGGCAACACCGCCGTCGGGGATGATCGACCCGACGATCGAGAGCTCGTCGCGCACACGAATGTCGATCATGTCCTCGGTCGGCTCCGGCTGTTGCACGACGTCGGCGCCGTCCTCACCCTCTGGCGCATCGGACTCGGGAACGACGAACGGCTCGAAGCGGATCACCGCATCGAGGTACGGGTTGTGGGCAGGGAAACGGGCATTGACCCAGAGATCGACCTCTCCTCGGCCGAGTGCGTCGTAGAAGTCGCCTGGCGACAGCTCGACATCGGCTGGATCGGTGACGACGTAGCCGAGCTGTTGGAGGAGTTGACGGGTGACCTCGGCGTGGAAACGACCGGTGGGATCATCGGATCGGGCCATCGTCACCGCAACCCCGCCGCCCACGTCGGCGTACCGGTCGCCAGATCCGACACCAGATGGTGGCAACGAGTCGTCGACGGTGGCACCGTCACCTGCTGCCGCGTCGGGTGCACGTGTCGATGGCGGGCTCGACACCTGCGGTTCGTCCTCTGCACAGGCACCGCCGAGGAGTGCAGCAACCAGGACCACGGCCACCCACCGGTTCGAACGGCGCATCACGGAGTGCGACGCTACTGCCACGGCGGGGGACAGGTAGGGTCGCCGTCATGATCGAACCCGAGTATCTGCGATTCGACACGCTGAGCCTCCATGCCGGTCAGCAACCGGACCCCACCACCGGGGCCCGGGCTGTGCCGTTGTACTTCACGACGTCGTACGTGTTCGACGACAGTGACCATGCCGCAGGTCTGTTCAACCTCGAGATGCCAGGCCATCTCTACTCTCGTCTGACCAACCCGACGGTTGCCGTGCTCGAAGAGCGCTTGGCCGCGCTCGAAGGCGGCGTCGGTGCCGTGTGCACCGCCAGCGGCCAGGCTGCATTTTTTCTCGGCGTGGTCACGCTCATGGGTCAGGGCGGACACATCGTCGCGAGTCGAAACATCTACGGCGGCACCCACCAGATGCTCAACGTCACACTCCCTCGGCTCGGGATCACCTGCACGTTCGTCGATCCTCGCAACCCGACCGAGTTCGAGGCCGCCATCACCGACGACACACGGCTCGTGTTCGCCGAGACGTTGGGGAATCCCGGCGTCGAGGTACTCGACATTGCGGCAGTTGCGGAGGTCGCCCATCGCAATGGAGTTCCGCTGATGGTCGACTCGACGTTCTCGACGCCGTATTGCATTCGGCCGATCGAGCACGGCGCCGACATCGTCATGCATTCGGTGACCAAGTTCCTCGGCGGCCACGGTGTCGCGCTCGGAGGAGCGTTGATCGACGGTGGGCGCTTCGACTGGGAGGCGTCAGGCCGGTTCGACACCATGACCGAGCCCTACGCCGGGTATCACGGCATTTCCTTCGCCGACGAGTTCGGCCCGGGCGCCTTCATCACCCGAGCACGAGCCGAGGGTTTGCGCGACTTCGGTGCATCGATGAGCCCGGCCAACGCATTCCAATTGCTGCAGGGCGTGGAGACGCTCCCGCTGCGGATGGCCCGCCATGTCAGCAACGCCCGCGCTGTCACCGAGATGCTCGAGGCGAACGACGCCGTGGCCTGGGTCAAGTATCCGACGGCATCGGACCATCCCGATCGAGAACTCGCAGCTGCGCTCTATCCGAACGGCACTGGCGCAATCCTGAGCTTCGGTATCAAGGGTGGCCGCGATGCCGGCAAGACGTTCATCGAGAACGTGAGGCTTGCATCACACCTCGCCAACGTGGGTGACGCGAAGACCCTCGTGTTGCATCCGGCGAGCACGACCCATCAGCAGTTGTCGGCCGACGACCTGGTCGCCGCCGGCATCGGAGAGGACCTGATCCGTGTGTCGGTCGGCATCGAGGACGTGCGTGACATCATCGACGATCTCAGCTCGGCGCTGAAGATCAGCCAGCGGTAGCGAGCGAGGACGCGATGGAATTCGACCTCGACGGCAAGACGGTTCGCTACGCCAACGGTGGCCGCGACCACGATCCGGCGCTTCCAGGTGTGGTACTCGTTCACGGGTCGGGGATGAACCGCACCGTGTGGCAACTGCAGACCCGGTACCTCGCCCATCATGGCTACCGGGTGGCGGCGGTCGACCTACCCGGTCACGGGGGCTCCGACGGCCCCTGTCTCGAGACCATTCCCGAGATGGGTGGGTGGGTCGGACGCGTCATCGACGAGCTCGGCTTGGGTCCGGCGCACATCGTCGGTCATTCGATGGGCACGTTCATCGCCATCGAGGCAGCTGCGCAGCGCCCCGAGGCCGTTGCCTCGCTCGTGCTGATCGGCACGGCAGCAGCGATGCCGGTGCATCCCGAGTTGCTCGACTCGGCCGCCAACGATGTCCCACACGCCAGCCGACTCATGTCGTCGTGGTCGTTCGGCGACCGAGCGCATGTCGGCCGCCACGCCACACCCGGCATGTGGCAGATCGGGGGATCGCAAGCACTGCTCGACACATCACGGCCCGACTCGCTCGGTGTCGACATGGCGGCGTGCAACGTCTACGACACGTCGCTCATCGCTGCAGCCGATGTGACCTGTCCGGTCACCTACGTCTTGGGCACTCGCGACAAGATGACGCCGAGCAAGCGGGCAACCGACCTGATTGCTGCAACGGCAGGCGCCGAGGTCGTGATGATCGACTGTGGCCACATGCTGACCGTCGAGGCGCCCGACGAGACCCGGAACGCAATCGTCGCTGCCCTCGACCGGTCGAGCGTGACGGACTGAGTCGATCGGGAACATCGGAGCACCCGCTAACGTTCCCTTCGGTGCCGCCTTACCGGTGCGGCTGTCTCGTGGAGGTCCACGCCGTGACCGATCCGACGCCGCCGGCGATCACCGATGACGACGAGATCGTCGAGGGTGGGCCGTGGATCGAGGACAGTCCGGCCACGGCGGCGCGGGCCCTGTTCGTCGGGATCTTGCTCCTCATGGCCGGAAATGGGCTGCAGGGCTCCCTCATCGGTGTGCGATCCGAGACCGAGGGTTTCTCGGTCACCGTCGCCGGGTTCGTCATGGCCGCCTACTTCGGCGGCTTCCTGGCCGGGAGTCGCACGGCCGAGACGCTGATCGCCAAGGTCGGACACATCCGTGTGTTCGCAGGTCTCGCCTCGATGGCATCGGCTGCCGTGCTGATCCACGCGCTCTTCATCGATCCCGTCACCTGGGGCCTCATGCGTTTCATGACCGGTCTGTGTATGGCCGGGCTGTACGTCACCGAGGAGTCGTGGCTGAACGATCTCGCCACCAACCAGACTCGCGGGCGACTGCTGTCGATCTACATGGTTGTGACGATGGGCGGCATGACGATCGGGCAGTTCTTGCTCGACGCCGCCGATCCGGATGGCGTGAAGCTCTTCCTGCTCTCCTCGGTGCTCGTGTCTGCATCGCTGATCCCGGTCGTCCTGTCGGCATCCAGCAACCCGCCCCTGGCTGCCACGGAACGAATGAGCCTCCGGGAACTTGCGGTCATCATCCCGACCGGCATCTTCTGCTCGTTCTGGAACGGCGCAGCGATCGGCATTCTCATGGGTCTCGGCGCCGTGTATGCGGTGGCCGTCGACGTACCCGACTCCCGGCTTGCGTTCTTCCTCGCTGCTCCGCTCATCGGTTCGATGCTGTTGCAGTGGCCGATCGGACTGCTGTCCGATCGCGTGTCGCGTCGTGGTGTGATTCTCGTCGTTGCCGGGATTGCCCTTGCGGCGTGTGCAGGCCTGGCCGGGGTGCGAGAGGGGAGTTGGACAGCGATTGGTCTGATGGCACTTCTTGGGGCGGTGGGATTCCCGATCTATTCGTTGACCATCGCGTACACAGCCGACTGGTTGCCGACCGCCAAGCTCACGGCAGGGTCGGCTGCACTGGTGCGAGTGAATGGCGTGGGTGCCCTGTGCGGTCCGCTCTCGGCCAGTGTCGTGATCGGTGTCACGTCGCCGGTCGCCTACTTCTGGACCATGGCCACCTGTTTCGGCGTCATTGCGGGCTATCTGGCCTACCGGATCGTCGTGACCGATGCCCCCGAGAGTCGACGGCAGTTCGTCGCCTTCCCGGCCCGAGCATCGGCCACCGCTGTCACTCTCATGCGAGGCCAACGCAGCCGTATTGTCGACTGAGCGCGATGAGTGGCCCACGACCCCGTCACCGACGAGCCATCAGTGGTCGGTGATCTCCCAGGGTGCGATCCAGTCACCGTCCATCCGAAACGAGAGCTGATTGTCGTCCTCGATGCGCTTGGCAACATGGAGCTCACCAACATCGCGCCCGTAGCGTTCGGCTGCATCTTCGAAGACGTCGTGTGCAGCGGCGGTCATGACCAAGGGTGCGTCGAGCGAACCCTCGAGTTCGCGGACGAGGCCGAGATCCTTGAGGCAAAGATCGAGCGTGAAGCTCGGGTCGTAGTGGCCGGCGAAGATCGACGGTCCGTCGTGCCTCGCCACGAACGAGTCGCCGACCGAGTCGCAGATCGCGTCGTAGAGCACCGACAGCTCCACACCGTTGGCCAGGCCGAGGGCAAATCCTTCGCCGATCGATGCAGCATGGATGAACCACAGTTGGTTGGTCACCAGCTTCACCACGTTCCCGGTGCCGAGCGGTCCACAGCGGATCACGCGACCGAGGTTCTCGAGCACCGGAACGACCCGTTCGAGGTCGGCTTCTGCGCCGCCGGCGAACAGGGTCAGCCGCTTGTTGCGGGCTCCGTCCACTGCACCGGTGACCGGTGCGTCCATGACGGTCACACCCGGGGGTGCATCGTCGGCCAGTTCCTGCACGAACTCGCGCCGATTCGTCGTGAGGTCGGCCCAGACCGATCCCGCCCGGAGTGCAGCGAGCGCGCCGGCGCCTCGCATCACGGCAGCGACATGGTCGGGTCGGGGGAGCGAGGTGAGCAAGATGTCGGCTTCGGCGGCAACCGATGCCGCATCGGCTGCCGTGCGACCGCCCGCAGCGGCAACCTCAGCGACCGGTTCGGGCCGCAGGTCGAAGGCAACGACGTCGAATCCGGCATCCACCAGGTTGAGACACATGGGGAGCCCCATGTTGCCGAGACCGATGAAACCGATGGTGTCGGACACGGCTCGCTCCTAGTAGGTCGCGTCGGGCATCGACGCCTTGCGGCGGCCGATGTAGTCCAGGAGCTCAGCATCGATCGCGTCGTCGAGTTCGGGGCCCTCGTACTCGGCGAGCATTCGTTTCCAGGTCGTGTTGGCTCGTTGGGCCGATGTGCGTGAGCCTTCGTCGATCCACTGTTCGAAGCTGTTGTTGTCGGCTTCCGACGATCGGGCGAAGGCCGTTTCGAAGTTGGCCAGGGTGTGGGCGTTGCCCAGGAAATGTTCGCCGTGGGGGTTGGTCCGGAAGGCGTCCATCGCCTGACCGTTCTCGGTGATGTCGATTCCCCGGGCGTAGACCTCCATGAACCCCAGCTGATCAGCATCGAGAATGAGCTTCTCGAAGCCGAGTGCAAGGCCGCCCTCCTGCCACCCGGCAGCGTGAAGCACGAAGTTCACGCCCGACAGGATGGTCGGCAGCAGTGTCGAGGCCGATTCGTAGGCGGCTTGGGCGTCCGGGTACTTCGATGCTGTGAACTGTCCACCGGATCGGAAGGGCACGCCGACCCGGCGGGCGAGCGAGGCCATCACCGAGATGGCCTGGCCGGCCTCGGGCGTTCCGAAGGTCGGTGCCCCGGTGGCCATTGACATCGACGATGCGAACGTCCCGAAGATCACCGGTGCTCCCGGACGAACAAGTTGGGTGTACGCCATGCCCGACAGGGCCTCGGCCAGTGACTGGGCGGCCAGGCCGGCGATGGTGACCGGCGACATGGCGCCGGCGAGGATGAACGGCGACATGATGCACGCCTGGTTGGCGCGGGCGTACTCGGTGGCTGCACCGAGCATGGTGGCGTCCCAACGCAGGGGTGACGATGCGTTGATGAGCGATGTCATCACGGTGCGGTCCTGCAGATCGCCGCCGAACGCGATGCGACTCAGTTCGATGGAATCAGCGGCGCGCTCCGCCGCCGTGACCGATCCCATGTAGGGCTTGTCGCTGTACTTGATGTGTGCGTACACCATGTCGAGGTGCCGCTTGTTCACCGGCACGTCGACGGGCTCGCACACGGTGCCGCCGCTGTGGTGGAGGTGGGGGAGCCCGTAGACGAGCTTGACGATGTTCTGGAAGTCCTCGATCGTGCCGTACCGGCGGCCGTTGTCCAGGTCCATCACGAACGGCGAGCCGTAGTTCGGCGCAAAGACCGTGCAGTTCTCGCCGATCTTCACGGACCGTTCGGGATTGCGGGCGTGCTGCACGAATGACGTCGGGGCGCTGTTCTGGACGATCTCGCGACAGAGACCTTTCGGGAAGTAGACCATCTCGCCGTCGACGGTGGCTCCGGCCTCACGCCAGAGCTCGAGTGCCTCGGGAAAGTCCTGGAATGCCACACCGATGGTGGCGAGGATCTCTTCGGCATTGTCCTCGATCGCCGAGAGTCCCTCGTCGGAGAGCATCTCGACCGGGGGCATCGTGCGTTCCAGATAGGGCCTGGTCGTGACGGCCAAGGATCGAGCGGCTTGTCGACCGGCTCGACCGCCGCCACGGCGCCCACTGCGTCGGCTCGCCCCGGGTTCGGGGTTCAGTTCTTCGCTCATGGATCTACCTTTCGCTGCTCACTCGGCGCCGGCGCCGGTTGCGGCCGCCGCCCCCTGCGGAATCGATGCGTTCGGGGAGCGCCACGATCTCGGCGAGGTGCGGGCTCGGTGCGGTGGCGTGGGGGAACGCCATGGCAGCGACGAACAACTCTTGAAAGCGAGGTTCGGTTGCCGTCTCGATCTTCTCGACGTCGCGGACCACGGCAGCGATCTCGTCACGCTGTTTTGCGTTCACCAACATCCGGACCGTGCCGGCCCCGGCGGCGTTGCCGACCGCCGTCACCCGTTCGACCGGACAGTCGGGAACCAGGCCGAGCACGAGCGCATACACCGGGTCGATGTGGGCACCGAATGCCCCGGCGAGTCGAACGTCGTGGCACTCGGTGATACCGGCGTGCTCCATCAACAGATCGATCCCGGCCCGCAGTGCGGAACCGGCGAGTTGGATCTGGCGAACGTCGTTCTGGGTGATGGCCAACTGCGGGTGGGTCGTGCCGTTGTCGTCGGTGACTTCGGGACGAATCACGTAGGTGAACGTCCGCTCATCGGAGACGACGCAGCCAGTCCTATCCGTGAGGTTCTGGATCACGCCGTTGTGGTCGCAGACACCGGCCAGGTAGAGCTCACCGATCACCTCGATGATGGCCGAACCGCACAGACCGGCGATGTCGAGGTTGGCGGTCTGTTCGGCGAACCCAGCTTCGTCACTCCATGCGTCGGCGCCGATCACCTTGAAGCGGGGTTCGAGGGTCTCTCGGTCGATCCGGATGCGTTCGATCGCGCCAGCGGTTGCTCGCATACCCGATGAGATCTGTGCACCTTCGAACGCCGGTCCGGTCGGAGAGGACGCGGCGTAGACGCGCTCCGCAGTGCCGAGCACGATCTCTGCGTTTGTCCCCACGTCGACCAACAGTTGCGGTTCGGCCGTGGCGTGGGTGCGCTCGTTGAGCAGTGCCGCCGCAGCGTCGGCACCGACGTGTCCGGCGATACATGGCCCGATGTGGGCGCGTGCGAACGGCAGGTCGAGGTCGAGGTCGGTCGCCCGCAGGTCGACCGGCGCGCCGATCGTGAGCGTGAACGGCGCAGCGCCGAGTGGCGTCGGGTCGATCCCGAGCAGAAGGTGATGCATCACCGGGTTGCCCACCAGCACGATGTCATGGATGCGGTCCCGGACCGACGCCTCGTCGAGTTCGGTGTCGAGCGCATCGGCAAGGTCGGTGACGAGTCGGTCGAGTGCCGTGCGGATTGCGGCCGTCAGTTCGGCATCGCCGCCCGGGTTCATCATCACGTAGCTGACCCGACTCATGAGGTCTTCACCAAAGCGGATCTGGGGGTTCATGGCCCCGGCGTCGGCGAGCACGTCACCGGACGCAAGGTCGACCAGGTACCCCGCGAGGGTGGTCGAGCCGACATCGACGGCGACGCCGTAGACGACCTCGTCGAAGCCGGGCCGAACGGCGAGCACCGTGCCGTCGCAGTGCACCACTGCGGTGATCGCACGACCGCCTTCCACGATCGCCGGGTGCAATGTGGGCAGAACCCGACCCTCGACGGTGGCGTGTTCGATGCCCCAGTCGGCGGCGAGGGCTTCACGGAGAATCTCGTCGTCGGCTCGTTCGTCGCCGAGTTTCAGCTCGGGGAGTTCGACATAGCGAGCGGTGACGAGCGGATCGAGGGTGAGACCGGGAAGATCGATCCTCTTGCGAATGACCGGACGGTGAACCTGACTCGCAGGAGGAATGTCCACGACGACATCGGCGAGCACCCGGGCCTGACAACCGAGGCGGGAACCAGGCTCGATCGTGCGGCGACCCTTGTAGCCGGACTCGCTCGTGGTCCACGGTGACACGGCGGAGTCGTCGGACGTGATCCCCCACTTGGCGAACTCTCCGGTCGCCGGCGTGACCTGGCACCGGCCGCAGAGGCCTCGTCCGCCACAGGTGGAGTCGATGTCGACCCCGACCGATCGGGCGACATCGAGCAGCGAGGTGCCGGCTGCGGCCACGGCCTGCACCCCCGACGGGGTGAAGACCACGGTGACCCGCTCGTCGCCGAGCATGTTGGTCGTGCCGGCCAGGTCGGTCATCGCAGGATCATCCCCTGCTCAACTTGCGGTCGTGCGGCGGCGGCCACCCCGCCGGCGACCGGCTCCGGCACCGGCCTCGCCGGGCTCGCGGTTGGCTTGGATCCAGGCCGCACAGTTCTCGTCCTGACCGTTGAGGACGTCGGCGGCCATGATCGCCGTCTTCACCTCACCGTGGAGCGGATTCATGATCGCAGACGTCATACCTGCGCCGATCGCCATGGCCAGGAACGTACCGGTGATGTGGTGACGATTGGGGAGGCCGAACGACACGTTCGATGCACCACAGGTCGTGTTGACCTTGAGTTCGCTGCGCAGTCTGCCCACGAGTTCGAAGACCTGGCGGCCCGCAGTTCCCATCGCACCGATCGGCATGACGAGCGGGTCGACGACGACATCGGAAGCTGGGATGCCGTGGTCGCCGGCGCGACTGACGATCTTCTTGGCGACCTCGAAGCGGACGTTGGGATCTTCGGAGATACCGGTCTCGTCGTTGGAGATCGCAACGACGGCGGCGCCGTGTTTGGCCACGAACGGAAGGACTCGCTCGAGGACCTCCTCTTCGCCGGTCACGGAGTTGATCAGGGGCTTGCCCTCATAGATCTCGATCGCCGCTTCCAGGGCCTCGACGATTGACGAGTCGATCGCAATCGGAACATCGGTGACGGCCTGGACTTCCTTGATGGCTCGGACGAGGAGGGCCGGCTCGTCGGCCAGCGGGATACCGGCGTTCACGTCGAGCATCTGCGCGCCCGCTTCGACCTGGGCGATCGCATCGGAGACGACCCGGCTGAAGTCGCCGTTCTTCATCTCCTCGGCAAGCAATTTGCGGCCGGTGGGGTTGATGCGTTCGCCGATCATGACGAAGGGACGACCGAACCCGATCGCAACCTCCTTCGTCGCGCTGGAGATGATCGTGTCGGTCACTGGGGTGCTCCTGTGGTTGCGAGACCGCCGTTGGCCACTAGGGCCTCCAACACGTCTCGGGGGTGTTCACTGTCGAGCTGTTCTGCGGTTGCGTGCGCTGCGGCAACGGGATCACCGTCGACCGAGGCGGTGACGCGGCGCCACTCGTTCACGTAGTCGTCGGTCTCGGTCAGTCCGGCGACGGCGGCTGCACGGTCGATTGCGACCTGGAACCGCTGATGGAGCAGCACCTGTTCCTTGCTGCCGTCCTCGGTGGTGGCGGTGACTTGGGCGGGGATGTCTCGCCAGTAGATCGTCACGAGCCCCGGCCCACCCCGGTTGCGTCGAGGCATCAGACGTGCTCCGGTGCGGTGGCGATGTGCACTACGGCCGGTTCGAGGTCGCCGTAGGTGGTTTGCACCCGCTCGAATGCCAGCCCCAGCTTGACAGCACAGGCTTGCGCCATGGCGTCGAGTACGGGGTCATCGGTCTGCGCAAGGTAGATCATCTTCGTGTAGTTGCCGAAGTACATGTCGCGAAGTTCGGGGTGGGCTTCGATCCCGAGGTTGGCCATGATCAAACGATCGAAGTGCTTGACCAGGTAGTCGGTCAGGTAGAAGGCGGTCGGGTCATCGCGATGCATCTCGTCGAAGGCCCGCTCGCCGGCGAAGAACTGGTAGCAGTGCGCTCCGGGGAGCATCTCGATGCCTTCCTGCTCGGCGATCTCGCGGAGTTCTCCGGCGGTACCGCAATCGGCGTAACCGAGAAGGATTCGGTCGTAGGCGTCCCGAGCCCGGTCGAGTCGCTTCCGGACCGCATCGGGAATGTCGGTAGGACGGTTGTGCAGGATTGCCGGCAGACACTCGAGCGTGACGTTGTCGAGTTCGTGCAGCCGAGCGATGTCGCGAAGTTCGCGGGCGAGTGCCCCACAGGCGAGGATCAGGACCCGAGGCGCGTCACCCATCACTCCTCCACCGATCCCTACGAGACCGTGGCGCGCTTCTCGGCGACCTTGGCGGATGCGGTCTCGGCAGCAACTGCGGCATCACGGCAGTAGGCGTCTGCCCCGATGGCCTCACCGAACTCCTCGTTGAGCGGCGCTCCACCCACGAGGATGATGAAGTCGTCGCGCAGACCTTTTTCGACCATCGTGTCGATGACGACCTTCATGTAGGGCATCGTCGTGGTCAACAGGGCCGACATGCCGAGGATGTCGGGCTTGTGCTCGTCGAGTGCAGCGAGATACTCGTCGACGTCGGTATTGATACCGAGGTCGATCACCTCGAAGCCAGCACCTTCGAGCATCATCCCCACGAGGTTCTTGCCGATGTCGTGGATGTCCCCCTTGACCGTGCCGATCACGACCTTTCCGATCGGTTCAGCACCGGTCTCGGCGAGGAGGGGGCGAAGAATCGCCATACCGGCTTTCATGGCGTTTGCTGCCAGGAGGACCTCGGGAACGAACAGGATGCCGTCCCGAAAATCGATCCCGACGATCCGCATGCCCTCGACGAGAGCGTCGTTCAGGACCCGGTTTGCGTCCCAACCGCGCGACAGGAGGATGTTGGTGCCCTCCACGATCTCTTCGCCCAGACCGTCGTAGAGGTCGTCGTGCATCTGGGCAGTGAGATCCTCGTCGTCGAGTGCGCTGAGGTCGATCTCTTCCTCGTCGGACATGTGCCGCTCCTGGAACTCAAGAGCCCCAACCGCAGGGACCCGTGGAACATGGAAGATGCGAAACCCGCTCTGTCGCTCGACAGCGCCTGTTCCGCATCGTGGAATCGTACCGTATCACGGAACAGCCGCTGATCGGAAGTGGATGAAGTGGAGCAATCCGCCCGCCTCGTCGCAGACGAATCGGACCCCGACGGACGGGACGGCCCCTCGGTGTCCTCCCGCAAAGTGGCAAGGGTGGGCCGGTACTCTTTTGGCCTATGGCCGATGACATGCCGAAGTTTCGTTACGACGCCGCGACTGCCGACGAACTCGAGACCCGGTGGCAGGCCCAGTGGCTGGCTGACGGGACGTACCACGCACCCAATCCCTCCGGCCCACTCTGCGACGATCCTCGCGGTATTGCCGCTCGCGAGAAGCTCTTCATCATGGACATGTTCCCGTACCCGTCCGGGTCCGGTCTGCATGTCGGCCATCCACTCGGCTACATCGCCACCGACGTCTACTCCCGGTTCAAGCGAATGACGGGCTTCAACGTGCTGCACACGATGGGCTTCGATGCGTTCGGCCTTCCCGCCGAAGAGCATGCTCGTCAGACCGGTGAGCACCCGCGGATCAACACCGAGAACAACATCGCGAACATGACCCGGCAACTCGACCGGCTCGGGTTGGGTCATGACAAGCGTCGATCGATCGCCACCACCGACGAGGCGTACTACCGATGGACCCAGTGGATCTTCACGCAGATCTTCAACGCCTGGTTCGACCCGGAGGCCAACGGTGGGAGGGGGATGGCTCGTCCGATCGATGAACTGGAGGCTCAGTTCGCGTCAGGCGAGCGGTCGACACCCGACGGTCGGGCCTGGGCCGATCTGTCGATGAGCGAGCAGCGCGCTGTGCTGCACGATCATCGCCTGGCCTACGTGTCCGAGGCACCGGTCAACTGGTGCCCGGGACTGGGAACGGTGCTCGCCAACGAAGAGGTCACCGCCGATGGCCGCAGCGATCGCGGCAACTTTCCGGTGTTCAAGCGCCCCTTGAAGCAATGGATGATGCGGATCACGGCCTACGCCGACCGCTTGCTCGACGATTTGGATCTGCTCGACTGGTCCGACTCGATCAAGACGATGCAGCGCAACTGGATCGGGCGGTCCGAGGGGGCAGAGGTCAGCTTTCCGGTCGGTGAGCATGTCATCGACGTGTTCACCACTCGTCCCGACACCTTGTTCGGGGCGACCTACATGGTCTTGGCCCCCGAACACCCACTCGTCGACGAGCTGATCGCCGATGCCTATGACGGCGCCGTCGATCCGGTGTGGACCGGCGGGGCTGCGACCCCGGCGGAGGCGGTGGCTGCGTATCGCGCTCGAGTCGAGCAGATGACCGACGTCGACCGCCAAGAGAACCGAGACAAGACCGGCGTCTTCCTCGGCACGTTCGCCACCAACCCGACCAACGGCGAGTCGATCCCCGTGTTCATCGCCGACTACGTGCTGATGGGCTACGGCACCGGCGCCATCATGGCGGTACCCGCCCAGGACGAACGCGACTGGGACTTCGCAACCGAGTTCGGGCTGCCGATCATTCGCACGGTCCAGCCGCCCCCTGATTTCGATGACAGCATCCCTGGCGATGGCGCCTACACGGGCGACGGCCCCGCGGTGAACTCGTCCTTCCTCGACGGACTTTCGGTCGATGAGGCCAAGGCGAAGATCATCGAGTGGCTCGAAGCCGAGGGCGCAGGGGTCGGCATGGTCACCACCAAGTTGCGCGATTGGCTGTTCGCCCGTCAGCGCTACTGGGGGGAGCCCATCCCGATCGTCTTCGACGACGACGACAATCCGATCTCGATTCCCGACGCTGAACTGCCGGTCAACCTTCCCGATCTGATCGACTGGGCGCCGCGTCAGCTCGACGAAGACTCCCGGCCAGAACCACCATTGGGACGAGCCGTCGACTGGGTCTCCGTCGATCTCGACCTCGGCGACGGTGTGAAGACCTACCGTCGCGATCTCAATGTCATGCCGCAATGGGCCGGGTCGTGTTGGTACTACCTGCGCTACATCGACCCGGTCAGTGACGACGTCATCGCCGATACGGCCGCTGAGCGCTACTGGATGGGTGGCGACCGTCCGACCGATGGGGGTGTCGACCTGTACGTCGGCGGGGTCGAGCACGCCGTCCTGCATCTGCTGTACAGCCGGTTCTGGCACAAGGTGCTGTTCGACCTCGGCCACGTGAGCACGGTCGAGCCGTTCAAGCGATTGATCAATCAGGGCTACATCCAGGCTGCTGCGTTTCAGGACACGCGGGGGATCTACGTCGAGGCCGAAGAGGTCGAGGGTGACCCGCAGTCGGGGTTCACCCACGACGGCGACCCAGTCACCCGAAGCTTCGGAAAAATGGGCAAGTCGTTGAAGAACTCGGTCACGCCCGATGACATGTACGCCGCGTTCGGTGCCGACACGCTCCGCCTGTACGAGATGTCGATGGGACCGATCGACCAGGATCGTCCGTGGGAGACCCGTTCGGTTGTCGGCTCGCAGCGGCTTTTGCAGCGGGTGTGGCGAAACATCATCGACGAAGCAACCGGTGAGTTACTGATCTCCGACGAGTCGCCCTCTGACGAACTCAACCGAGTGCTGCACAAGACGATCGATGGCGTGCGAGCCGACATGGATGGCCTGCGCTTCAACACTGCCATCGCCAAGATGACAGAGCTCAACAACGAGCTGACCAAGATGGATGGGCCGACGCCTCGCGTCGTCGCTGATGCCATGATCCGCATGCTGTCGCCCCTGGTCCCGCACATGGCCGAGGAGTTGTGGCACAAACTGGGCGGCGATGGGTCAGTGGTGTGGGCTGACTTTCCTCACGCCGACCCGGCACTTCTGGTCGATGATCAGGTCGAGTTGCCGGTACAGGTCAACGGCAAGGTTCGGGGCCGGGTGATGGTTGCGCCCGACGCTGACGAAGCGACCGTGCTCGCTGCGGTAGCGACCGATGTGAACGTCACCGGCCACATCGGTGGTGCGGAGCTCCGCAACGTTGTCTACGTACCGGGGCGGATGATCAACCTGATCGTTTGACGGCGAGCCACAGCAGCGCTCGTTGCACGAGCACTCGATTGTTCCGACATCAGGTCGTAGGTGATGGCCGAAGGGTGGTGAGCTCGAAAACGGCAGCGGCCCCGCCGAAGCGGGGCCGAGCCGAACAAAGTTGTATCGAGGGATCAGATCACGCGGACCTGGAGGGCTTCGTCGCCCTTGCGGCCGGGACCGACCTCGAACTCGACCTGCTGGCCGTCTTCGAGAGTGCGGAAGCCGGACCCTTCGATGTTGCTGAAGTGGACGAAGACGTCTTCGCCGTCGTCGCGGGAGATGAAGCCGTAGCCCTTCTCGTTATTGAAGAACTTGACGGTGCCTGTTGCCATGGCGGGGGTATTCCTTGCTATCGCTCGACCTTCGGGCCGAGATCCCGGGAATGGGATACCTCCACGCTAGGCCCTTCTCGGCCCCGATGCGCCGCGACTCACCGATCATTCGTCATGTCGATCCCCGGCGTGGACTTGTCCAGTGCCAGATTGTCAGTATGCGAACTGTATGGCAACATAACGACCCGGTTATGGCTTCCGTTGATCACGTCCGCATTGCACCGTCGTGGCGGCGCGTCGAAATCGCGTTGATCGCGGGCGCCCGAAAGGTCGCAGCGGCCTTCGATCATCGGCTCACACAGATCGACTTGAATCTCAACCAGGCGTCGTTGCTCGCATTCGTCAACGACTTCGGCGAGCGGAGCCAGACCGAACTCGCCGAGATGGTCGGTATCGGCCGAGCCTCGATCGGTTCCATGATCGATCGACTCGAGGCGCGTGGCCTTGTGGCTCGACACCCTCATCCCACCGATCGTCGCGTGTGGCTGGTGGGCATCACGCCGGAGGGCACCGCACTGGTCGAAAAGTTCTACGAGATCGACGCCGGGTTTCGAAAAGAGATCCGACACGACATCAGCCGGGAGGAACGCCAGCACCTGGCGTCCCTCCTCGAGCGGCTCGACACGAACGTCGATGCCATCCTGTCCTCACCCAACCAACAAGAAAGAGGTGGACCTCATGCATGAGGCCGTCATCGTCGATGTCGTGCGCACGCCTGCGGGCAAACGCAACGGCAAGCTCAAGGATTGGCACCCTGCCGACCTTGGTGCCCACGTCCTGAAAGCGCTCGAAGAGCGCACCGGCATCGATCCCGCCATCGTCGACGACGTTGTGACCGGCTGTGTCAGCCAGGTCGGGCAGCAGGCCTTCAACCTCGGGCGCAGCGCAGTGCTGGCCGCCGGGTGGCCCGAGTCCGTGCCGGCGACCACCGTCGACCGTCAGTGCGGTTCGAGCCAGCAGGCGATCCACTTTGCTGCCCAGGGCGTCATGGCCGGCGCGTATGACGTCGTCGTCGCCCTTGGGGTCGAGATCATGACCACCACGCCGATGGGCGCATCCGGTGCGAAGGGTGAACTCGGGATGCCCTTCGGTCCGAAGGTGTTCGAGCGTTATGCCGAGACCGGTCTGCCACCCCAGGGCATCGGCGCCGACATGATCGCCGACGAATACGGCATCACCCGAGAAGATCTCGACGCCTTTTCGGCGCAGAGCCAGCAGCGCGCAGCTCGGGCCACGGCCGAAGGCCGCTTCGAGAACGAGATCGTCCCGGTGCCCGTCGAGATCGACGGAGAGATCGAGATGTTCGTCCACGATGAGGGAATCCGTCCCGACACCACGTCCGAGACGCTGGCCAACCTGAAACCGGCGTTCGACGAAAATGGCAAGATCACGGCCGGCAACTCGTCGCAGATCTCCGACGGTGCTGCCGCTGTGCTGATCATGAGCCGCGAGAAGGCCGACGAACTCGGGCTGAAACCACGGGCGAGATTCACCGGCTTCGCGCTGGCCGGTACCGATCCCGTCACCATGTTGAAGGGTCCCATCCCGGTCACCGAGAAGGTGCTGGCCAAGACCGGCCTCTCGGTCGATGACATCGATCTCTTCGAGATCAACGAGGCGTTCGCCTCGGTCGTGTTGGCATGGCAGAAGGAAACCGGTGCCGATCTCGAGAAGGTCAACGTCAACGGTGGAGCCATCGCTCTTGGGCACCCGCTCGGCTGCTCGGGTGCCAAGCTCATGACCACGCTCGTCAACGAACTCGAGCGCACCGGCGGTCGCTATGGCATGCAAGCCATGTGCGAAGGCGGTGGGCTTGCCAACGGAACCATCATCGAAAGGATCGATTCCTGATGCCACGAATGAATCTGGAGGGGAGTTCCTCCATCGTCACCGGCGGTGCGTCCGGGATCGGCGAGGCATGTGCCCGTCAACTCGCAGATGCGGGTGCCCGCGTCGTCATCGCCGATCTGAACGAGGAGAAAGGTCAAGCCGTCGCGTCCGAGCTCGGTGGGCTGTTCGTGAAGTGTGACGTCAGCTCTGTCGAAGACGCCCAGACGACGGTCGCTGCGGCGTCGGAGATGGGCCCGTTGCGCTCGCTCGTGAACTCGGCCGGCCTCGGTTTCGCCGGCCGAACCATCGACCGCAACAACGTGCCGTTCGAACTCAAGAACTTCGAGTTCGTGATCAAGGTCAATCTGATCGGCTCGTTCAACATGCTCAGCCAGGCCGCCGGTGCGATGGCGCAGACCGAACCGGTCGACGATGACGGCAGTCGAGGCGCCATCGTCAACATGGCATCGGCCGCCGCCTTCGACGGGCAGATCGGCCAATGCGCGTACTCGGCCTCCAAGGGCGGCGTTGTCGGCATGACCCTTCCGATCGCTCGCGACCTCGCTGCGGTCGGTATCCGGGTCAATACGATTGCGCCCGGTCTCATCGACACGCCGATCTACGGCGAGGGTGAGCAGAGCGAGGCCTTCAAGGCGCATCTCGGCCAGTCCGTGCTCTTCCCGAAGCGCCTCGGCTCCGGCGAAGAACTCGCCTTCGGCGTCATGGAATGCATCACCAATCCGTACATGAACGGCGAGACCATCCGTCTCGACGGCGGCATCCGGATGCCTCCGAAATGAGCGCCGTCCTCACCGAGAAGCGGGATCGCGTGATGATCATCACGCTCAACCGCCCGGAGGCGATGAACGCCATCAACGGTGATCTCTCGCACGGATTGTGGAATGCCGTCCAGGAACTCAACAGCGACTCCGGTCTCACCGCCGGCGTCCTCACCGGCGCAGGCAAAGGCTTCAGTTCCGGCATGGACCTCAAGGCCTTTGCTGCGGGCGAGGACATCGGGCCGATGCAGGCGTTCATCCAGGCCGGCGCAGAGAAACCGCTCATCGCTGCCGTCGAAGGCTTCGCCATCGCCGGTGGTCTGGAGCTGGCGCTCTCGTGTGATCTCATGGTCGCTGGGAGCAGCGCCAAGTTCGGTATTCGCGAAGTGAAGGTGGGCCTGTTTGCCGCCGGTGGTGGCGTGATGCGCCTCCCAGCCAGAGTGGGCTACGCCAAGGCGATGGAAATGGCTGTCACCGGCGACAACATCTCTGCCCAGGAGGCGCTCGACTTCGGCCTGCTCTCCCAGGTCACCGATGACGGTGGGGCGCTCGAGGCGGCCATTGCGCTCGCCGAGCGGATCGCCAAGAACGCTCCCCTCGCTGTTGCTGCGAGCAAGAAGCTGGTGAAGGCGGCTGCGCAGGGCTACGACGAGGCAGAGTTGTGGGAACTGCAGTCGACATTGATGGGAGCGGTGTTCGCCAGCAACGATGCCAAGGAAGGTCCGAGGGCGTTCGCCGAGAAGCGGGAACCGAACTGGACCGGCACCTGATCTTCGCCGAAACGGCGACGGAGCATCACCCATCGGGCCGAGTGATGCTCCGTTGTCAGGCGGCTCTGGGCATGGCGTAGAACGCAATCGCGGCATAGTGGAGTGCCACGCCACCGATCACGAACAGGTGAAAGATCTCGTGGTAGCCGAACCAGTGGGGCCACGGGTTGGGACGGCGCAACGCATAGAACACTGCGCCCGACGAGTAGAGGCAGCCTCCACTCACGATCAGCACGAAGCCGGCCGTGCCGAGTCCGTCGAGGAGAGCGGGCATGGCTGCCACAGCAACCCAGCCGAGCGCCAGATACGGCGCAGCGACGAGAGGAGCAGGGGCGGCAGCCCAGACCAGCCGAGTGACGATGCCGACGACGGCGCCGATCCAGACCGTCGGAAGAATCCAACGGGCGGTGCCCTGATCGAGTGCGAACACGGCGATGGGGGTATAGGTCGCAGCGATGGTGACAAAGATCATCGAGTGGTCGAGTCGCCGCATGATGGTGCGCCCCCGGGTACCCCAGGTGCGCCGGTGATAGAGGGCGCTGATTCCGAAGAGGCCGACGATCGCAACCACGTACACCGCAGTGACGATCCGAGAGACACCACCGGGCGCCGCCACGATCATGAGTGGTGCCAACGTCGACGCAGAGACGAAGGCGAACTGGTGACTGACTCCGCGGAAGCGTGGTCGTGGGAGCGCAGCTCTGGTCATGGGGCGCGACCGGGGACGGGGCGCTTGCTGAGGGCAAAGGCGGCGGCGATCAGCGGTGCCATGATCCACAGTGTGGCGGATTGTCGAAAGCTACCGCTCGCGGTCTCGGTCAGCGAGAACGCGATCGGGCCTGCCGCCGACGCCAGCACACCCAGGAAGGTCATGGCGCCCTGGATCGAACCGAGATGGCGGGTGCCGAACCACGTGGGGATGAGCGCTGCGCCAAGGGTGCGCACCGTGCCGGCCTGGAACCCGAACCATGTGGCGTAGGCGATCACGCCAACCGTCGACGTGACCGTGCCCGCCAGCAACAGGGTTGCCGAGAGGCCGACCAGCGTCGCAGCTGGCGCGTAGCGGGTACCGACCCGGTCGATCACGATTCCCATCCCTGGGCTGCCGACCAATGCGCCGATCACCTGCGGCAGGAACATGACGGCGGCTGCGGTCTCACTGAACCCACTCTCGCCGAGCAACGCGATCTGGTGGAAGTTCAACGCAGTGCTCAACATGCTGGTCAACGACGTCGCCAGCGCCAGAATCCAGAAGGCACGACTCCGCAGCGCCTCCTTGCGCTCGACCCCCCATTCTTCGGTGACAGGGTGATCGTCGGCCTCCGGGACCGGGGCACCGTCGGGGAGCTGACCGATCGTCGACGGTCGATCGATGATGCCGAACCAGCTGATGGGGATCACCACCACAGCGATGGTTGCGGCCGCCACGACCCATGCATCCCTCCAGCCGACCCGATCGATCGCGAACGACAGGGCCACGGGGACGAGGGCCATGATCGACGACGAGATCGTCATTGCGATACCGAGTGCAAACCCCCGCCGCCGGTCGAACCACAGCGAGATGGCCACGGTCGAGACGAGCGACAGCGAACCCTGACCGAGCATCCGAATGAAGAAGAACCCGATCGTGAGCATGACCAGGCTCTGCACCCCACTCATGAACACCAGTCCGAGCGCAAACAAGCTTGCGATCGTCACCATCGCCCGCCGCACTCCGTAGCGGTCGATGAGCTGCCCGACGGTCGGCAGGGTGAGCGAGCCGCACAAGGTCCCGATTGCATACCCCGCCGAGATCTGGTTCTTCGTCAAACCGAGCGAATCGGCGAAATGGTCGATGAAGACGCTGATGCCGATGGTCTGTCCGGGGCCGGTGAGGCCCATGACAATGGTTGCCAGGGCGAGGACCCGCCACCCGGCGAAGCGTTTCGGCATCGGGTGAGTGTACGGATGGCAGCCTGCGCCGACCCGTGCTGTACTCCGCGCATGCGCCGATTGCCCGCACTCTCTGCTGCGGCAGCCCGTCGAATCGCCCTCCGTGCCCAAGGGTTCGGCGACCCCGAGCCCACCGGAGCAGTCGATCGCCGCCACCTCCGGCGGGTCATGGGTCGGCTTGGCCTCCTCCAGCTCGACTCGGTTCCGGTTGTGATGCGCACCCAGTACATGCCGCCGTTCTCCCGGCTCGGCCCCTACGACCCCGGCCTTCTCGACCGCATCGCCTACGGGCACGGCGAGTGGTTCGAGGCGTGGAGCCATGAGGCGAGCTTGCTTCCGGTCGAATCCGAGCCATTGCTGCGCTGGCACAAGGAGCGATCGCGTCGCGGTCAGACGTGGGGACAGTTGGTTGCCTATGCCGCCGACAATGCGACGTACATCGACGAGGTGCTGGCCCAAGTGCGTGAGCGCGGCCGCTTGGCTCCCGGAGAACTCGAGGACCCTCGGCCTCGTCACGGTGAGTGGTGGGGGAGTCGATCGGAAGGTGCGGTTGCACTCGACTGGCTGTTCCGGATCGGCGAGGTCGGTATCCGCCGACGGCCGGGCTTCGTGAAGGAGTTCGATCTCCTCGACCGGATCGTTCCGGCGGAGATCCTCGCACTGGCGACTCCCAGCGAGGAGGAAGCGCATCGCGAGTTGCTGCGGCGGGCGGCGGCCAGCGTCGGGATCGGTGCGGCGGCCGATCTCGTCGACTACTACCGCCTGCCGAAGCGATCGGCCAAGGCACGTCTCGACGAACTGGTCGAGAACGAGGAACTGATCGAGGTTGCCGTCGAGGGATGGTCTCGACCAGCACTGTTGCATCCCCGTGCCGTGCAACCCCGTTCGATCGACGTGTGCACCTTCGTCTCTCCGTTCGATCCGGTCGTATGGTTTCGGGAGCGGGGTGAACGACTCTTCGGCTTCGAGTACAAGATCGAGATCTATGTCCCGGCCGACAGGCGCCGGTACGGGTACTACGTCCTGCCGTTCCTCCTCGGCGATCGCATCGTCGGCCGTTGCGACCTCAAGACCGACCGGACCGAAGGCGTGCTCCGAGTCCTGAGTGCGTTCAGTGAAGATCAGGTCGACGAGACCGCCGTCGTCGTCGGGATGCGTCGAGCACTCGACGACCTCGCCCACTTCGTCGGCGTCGGTGGCTGGGTCGTCTCGGGTACTCGGGGTGACGTGATCGCTCGGCTCTGATCGATGGTCGTCGGTTGCCAACAGCTCGATGGCGGGTCAGGTACGTTGCTGCCATGAGTATGGAGGTTGCACTCGAGGAGCTGTCGGAGGTCGCCCGGCGATACGGCCCGACCGCCTACGCCGCCGTTTCTGTCCCGGATGGCCCACCGCGCGTCACGCACGTCTCGCCGCAGATCGACGGCATCATGATCACGATCGGCCTCGGTCGACGCTCGGTCGAGCTACTCGGTCAGCATGCAACGCTGGGCCTACTGTGGCCGGCAACCGATCGGGAGCCGATGAGCCTCATCGTCGACGCCGTGGTCGACGAGATCCAACCCGACGGTGAGGTTCGCGTTCGCGCCGTGTCGGGAGTCCACCATCGCCCCGCTCCCACCGACTGACCAGGACTGCCAGCCGGTCAGTCGCCGGTGACGGGGTAGGTCGCCGGCGGACTCGGCTGCGTCGTCGGATAGTCCGGGTCGCCGGGGTCGCGTCGCTCGCTGGTCGTGGTGACCGTGGCGTCGGGTGCAGCGGTCGAGGTCGTGCCACCGGCGGCGTCGTCGTCGATCGGTTCATCGGTTTCGGATGTGGGGTCGGTGGGTCCGGCACCATCGTCGATGGCATCGGTGGACGGTGCCGAGGTGGGGGACGTGGAACTCGTCGACGCAGGTTCGAGCACAGGAGCCTGATTGTCGTCGCCACATCCGACCAGCAGTGCGGTGACCGACACGACGGCCAGAACGAGGTGGAAACGCCCCATCGACAGCACCATAACGCGGCAGGTGCGTCAGTCATCGCCACGCCGGACATGGCGCGACATGAGCGCGATCGGTACGGAGATGCCGAGCTCGCGGGAACGAATGGTGGCAATTCGTCGTCCGGGCTGCACGGCGTCCTTGGCCGGCCCGATGGCCTCCCCGAGTTCGCTCACCGCTGCGTCGAGGTCATCGCACTCGAATGCGAGCCCCCACACTGTCGCAGGTCCGTCGTCCATGACGCCGTCGACACCCACGAGCTCGAGGATCACATCACCAAGCCAGAAGAAGTCTTGGCGTCGCGTGTGACCGCCAGCTGGGAAGGTCCGAGATCGGCGAAGGTCGAGGCCGGCTCGGACGAGGGCGTCGCTCGTTCGTTGGATCGCCGGGGACATGACGACGAGGTGATCGAATCCGCAAACCCGATTGCGATGCTCCTGCGGCGGCGTGTTCGGTGTTTCGATTGGGCCGATCGGCACGCCGTCGATGTCGTCCTCGAGGCCGCTGACATCGGCGCGACCGATGCCGGACGTCAGCGCTGGATCGAGGACCACCACGGTCGTCCCGACCAGGACGGCGCCAGCGGTCACAGTGAATCCGGCAGCCTCCCACGCACTCGGTTCGTCGCCGACGAGGAGTGCGCGGAGCTGGTGGGCGCGGTCGATGGATGTGATCACTCGTGGATGGTGCCACGGCCTAGGGTCCGAGGCCATGGAAGCTGTTGCATCGTTTCGTGAACTCTTCGAGATGCGCGAGACCGACCCCGACGTCTGGCTCGCACCGAACATGCACTACCCATGGGGCCGGGTCTACGGAGGCCAGGTTGCAGCCCAGGGACTGTACGCCGCTGCACAGACGGTCGAGGCCGCCTATCTGCCGCACTCGATGCACGTGTACTTCATTCGGCAGGGGATCTCCGACGAGCCGATCATGTACGAGGTCGACCGAATCCGAAATGGCCGTTCGTTCGTGACCCGGCGGGTGCTTGCCCGTCAGGCCAGTGGGGTGATGCTCAACCTGTCCGTGTCGTTTCAGCGGCCCGAGGACGAACCCGAGTCGCTCACCATTGCGATGCCGGACGACGTTGCCTTCGATCCTGACGCACCAGAGGACTCGTTCGTTCCACCGATGGTCCGCAAGTCGGACCCCGAGGAGCGGGCGCGCGCTTGGGTCCGCATCGGCGACGACTACACACCGTCCCCGCTGATGGAGGCGGTCGCCCACACCTTTGCATCCGATGATCTCCCTACCGAGGCTGTCATGTACGCCCACCCCCTCGGTCGCCCCGACTTCAGTGCGCCAGAGAGCGAACGAACGTACTTCGGTGCGTCACTCGATCACGCCGTCTGGTTCCACGACCTCACGCCGGCCTCGGAGTGGACGTTGCACGACTTTCGTTCGAGCGGCGTTCGGGGCGGCCGCGGTGTCGCTCAGGGAGATCTGTGGAGCAGCGACGGCCGACACATCGCAACGGTCGCGCAAGAGGTCGTGCTGCGCGTCGCCCGCTAGGTTCCTCGGGCGTGACCTTCACCCTTCGCCGCCCGGCGGCTCGAGTCGTGCTCCTCGATCGGGGGGGTCGCGTCTTCCTGATTCACGCCGAGGATCCGATCGATCCGTACAAGCCCGACTGGTGGGAGATCCCCGGTGGCGGCATGGGGTGGAACGAAGACTCCGGCGCTGCTGCACTTCGCGAACTCCACGAAGAGACCGGTATCCCCAATGTCGAGATGGGCCCGTGCGTGTGGGTCCAGCAGACCGAGTACGACTTCGCCGGCTACCACTTCGAGTCCGATGATCGGATTCACGTGGCGTGGTGCGACGGCGGAACCTACGACCCGAAGGGTCTCGAGGCGCTCGAGGCTGCAGCATTCATGGGTGCACGATGGTGGAGTGTCGATGACCTGCTCGCCGACACGTCGCCCACCGTGCCCGCCCGCTTGCGCGAGTTTCTGCCCGCCCTTGTTGCTGGTCAGATCCCGGCCCAGCCGATCGACATCACCCCTCCGCCCGAACAGGGCGGACGCGTCAGTCGCTGAAGCCCTCGGGACGACCGCGCAGGCCACGCCACGCCAGTTCGGTGACGAGCTCGGTCATCGTGTCGAGATCGAGCCGATCGGCATCGAGCGTCCAGTACCGCCCCGTCGCCTCGGCGAGTCCAACGATCCCATGGGCAAGCGTCATCCGAGCGGCAGGCGATGCTCCTTCGATGGTGATGAGGTCGGCGATCACCGTTGCGATCTCGCGTTCGAGCTGATGGACCTCTCGGGCGAAGGTTTCGTCGATGCGAACACCCTCGCCGAACAGCAGCCGGAACTCGTCCGGGTGTGACGAGACGAAGGCGAAGTAGGCGCGAAATCCGAACTGCACCTGCTCGTATGGGGTGGCAGCGGTCGAGACTGCATCGACGACGACCGATCGCATGCGATCGGCAACGTCGCTCAGGAGATGAAGGAACAGCTCACGCTTGGATGGGAAGTGCTGGTAGAGGACCGGCTTGGTGACCCCGGCCTCGGCCGCCACTGCATCCATCGTTGCGGCTTGGTAGCCCTCGGCAGCAAAGACGAGCATCGCTGCATCGACCAATGCAACCCTGCGTTCAGCGGCAGGGAGGCGGGGCATCAACCGATCTCCCGACCCTGTTCGACGTCATCGCGCGCCGCTGCTTTGACTGCGTACCCGACCACGATGGCGGGGGCGAGCACGATCGAGCCACCGACGATGCAACCGATGATGATCTGCGACACCGCGGTCGTGAACGTGGTGGTGAGCCCGACGAAGAACACGACGAGGGCAAGTCCGAACAGGGAGTAGCCGAGGCGCTGGCCGAGTTGGGCAAATCGAGTCGCCGTTGCCCGTCGGGCGAGCACCGGGTCGGCGGCGGGAACGTGCGGCGTCTCGTCGGCGGTCATCGAGCACTCACGGTAGCCATCCGGCCTCCACGAACAGTGCCTCGATTGCGTCGGTCATGGCATCGAGCGAGAGGTGTTCGAGCGCGACCCGGCGGTTGTGATCGATGAGGGAAGGGTCGGGATCGGCAAGATAGGTCTGCAACGGACGGTGATCGTCGGTCGGGAACCAGTGAAACCCGAGGGCGCGAAGCTCGTCGGCCACGGGGTACGGGCCGACGGCGGCGGGAAGGCCGTGCAGTGCCGCTTCCACCGGGGGGTTGCCGAAACCCTCCCAGGTCGACGGGAACAACACGGCGGTTGCGGCCCGGTAGAGCTCACTCGGTTCGACGTCGGGGGCGCCATGGATGACTCGACACCGTGCGGCAGCGAGGATGTCTGCCAGTTCGTCGTCGTAGCCGTCTTCGGCCGGTCCCCACAACCAGTAGGTGCCTCCGATCGCCTCGGTCAGGGCGACGGCAGTGGGGACGTCCTTGCGAGGAATCGCCCGTACCGGGTGAGCGAGGACGGTCTCGTCGATGGCGATGTCGAGTGCAGCACGAACATGCGGTGCGTTGCGAGCCGGGGTTTGTGGCGGGAATCCGTTGTAGATCCGGGTGGCGCGAAGTCCCCGATCGGCAAACTCGCGACGGGTCAGTTCATTGATGACCACATGGCGCCATGCCGGATCGTCGACCGGGAGTTCGGTGATGTGGGCGAAGTGGGCGCGCTGCCACGGTGGGTCGTGGTGGTGCATCACCGTTGGCCGGCCTCGACACACGTCGGCCACGGCACGGGCTGCAGGGAGGTTCAGAGGAATCGAGCAGAGATTCTCGACCACGATCAGGTCGGCGTCGGCGAGCGCCTCCTGCACGGAGCCGGTGGCGGGGGGAACATCGGCGCCGATCTCGAGTCCGGCTACGGTCCGGTCGACCGGCCCCTCACCAGCGACGGTGAACGAGTCGAACCCCAGCGTGGCCACTGCGTCCTGCCAGTGCTGCGCAACAACCGACACACCATCGGTGAGACCCAACCGAAATGAGACGAAGGCGCACACGGGCATGGAGAACACGATGCCGGATCCAGACGACGTCCCCACAACCGAGCAGGTTGCAGCCCGGACCCTGTCGATCATGGATGCGGCCTGGGTGGAGCACGGATACACCGCACCGAACACCGAGGTGTATCCCTGGCTCTGGCTGTGGGACTCGTGCTTTCACGTTGTGATCTGGCAGGCGCTCGAGCGCCGCGACCGATCCACCACGGAGCTCCGGCGTCTGCTGGAGACCCAGGACGGGACCGGGTTCGTGCCCCATATGGGCTACCAACTCGATCCTGACACGGCGAAGGAGTTCTGGGGTCGTGCAGGAGCGTCGTCGATCACCCAACCACCGATGTACGGCCACGCAATCGCCCACTTGCTCCGAGCGGGTGTCGAGGTCGACGACGATGCCGTCGAGCGGGCGGAGCGAGGCTTGCGTCACCTGGTGGAACATCGACAGCGCGACGCCTCGGGGCTGATCGAGGTCGTGCATCCCTGGGAAACGGGATGCGACGATTCGCCCCGCTGGGATCACTACTGTCCCGGCGTCGGCTTCGATCTCGATCGGTGGCGCCGGCACAAGCGTGCTCTGCTGGCGACGATCGAGCGAGGCGCCGCCGGCGAACCGCTCGCAAACCCGGCCTTCGGTGCAGCGCCGGTCAGCTTCTCGGCACTGACGGCATGGAACATCCGAGAGCTCGCGTCAGCCACCGGCCGGCCCGAACTTCTTGCGTCCGCAGCCGAACTGGCCGACGCCGTCGCTGCTCGATGGGATGGTGACCGTTCGACCTGGGTCGATGGCGGTCCTGCTGCTTCGACGTCAGGGAGGTTTCGTACCGCCGACGCGTTGACGGCACTGCTGGTGGTCGACGATCGGCGGCAACGGGATGCGGCCGTTGCTGCGTTGGCCGATGTCGATGCATACGGTGGACGGTTCGGACCGAGAGGGGTGCACCCCGGCGAGCCGATGTACGACCCTGCCAGCTATTGGCGCGGACCCGTCTGGCCCCAGATCGCTTATCTGATCTGGCTCGGCGTGGTGCGCGATCCCTCCGCGCGCGCAATCGCAGATCGGTTGCGCGATCGTACGATTGCCGGTGCCGTCCTGTCGGGGTTCGCGGAGTACTGGGACGGAGACACCGCTGCGGGTGGTGGAGCGGTTCCTCAGTCGTGGGCGGGGCTGGCGCTCGTGCTCGCGAAGACGCGGACGATCTCGCCTTCGTCCTCGGGGTAGAGCGGGCGAAGGTCGGTCCGCAGTTCGATGACCGAACCCTCGCGCTCGTCGGTCTCGTACCATCCGAATGCTTCGAGGCTGGCGAGACAATTTGCAGGCAGGAAACGGCGACGACGCTGGACCATGGCATCACCCACAATGCTGACGAGACCGACCAGCACGAGCAGATCGCCCAACGACAGGACCTGATCGAACATGGCGATCGGGATCGTGTCACCCAACCAGGTGAGCGACGCGTCGGTGGTGGTGAGTTCGCGAGGACCGGTGAGGATCACTCGGTCGAGATCGGCCTCGGCCACCATGCCGGCTTCGACGAGTGCCGCAGATCGAACGGGCGTCACCCCGTTCACGATGAGCGGAGCAAGGTTGGCGAGCAGACCGAGTCCGACGATCGGCATGCCGGCCAGGTGGAGGTTGCGAAGGGTGAACACCAAGCCGGCAACGAGTCCACCGATCGCCAGCATGTGGGAGGCCGGCAGTTCGACTCGGTCCACACCGAAACCGACGATGAGCGCAGCAACCAGCAACGGAAGGCTGTGGAGTCGGGTGTCGGCGATGCTCGTGAGCCGACCACCACGGGCGGTACCGATCGCAACGGCGACCGCAATGGTCAAGATGAGGGGCGCGAAGGTCACTGGAGGATTCCTCCCAGTCGTGCCCGCCGACCGAGGTCACTGTAGGTCGGGCCATGAGCGAGGTGGTGGACGCCTACCGGGTCACAGGCCACTGCCTCGGGCATCACCGACCAACGGCTCGCCGTCGGACCGCTCGACATAGCACTGGATATAGCGGTAACCCTGGTCCTCGAAGTTGCTGCGATTGGGGGTGATGGCCCCGATGTCGAGCGCCGAGGTCTCGTACGGCGCGTCGACCCACGGCTCGAAATAGACGTAGCAGGCTGCGAGGGCGTAGTCCTCCATGATGTCGTCACCCGGATAGAAGCTCGGGTGGTCGGCCGGGTAGGCGATACGGCTGAACACCTGAGCCTGATGGGGGAGATCGCACGGCAGCCGAGTCGTGACGGTGCCTGCGACCCCCTGATTGAGGCGCTCGACCCGATCGAAACACTCGTTCACGGCAAGCAGATATTCGTTGACGACGATGCCGGGAAGCGTCGGAGGCGTGGTGTCGTTCGGTTGCTGCTGCCGAGCCACCGTACTGGTGGTGCCATCACCGGTCACCGAGGCATCGAACGCTGCGGCGGCCTGATCGAGTGCGGCGTCGGCTGCGGCGGCCGGATCCCGGTCGAAACTGTTGCTGCCGTCATCGGCGCTGCAGGCGACCGTGGTCAGACTGGTCGTCGCCGTCGCCGCGAGAACGGCGAGCACACGACGGAACACCGGGCGCAAAACAGACACGATGTACAGAGGGTATTGCAGGCACGAGCGAGGCTGACAGGCCGTGCCCCAGGGGTGGCCCGGTAGCCTTTTGCGGTGTCCATCATCGCCCTCGACGGCGTCGTTGCCCTGCTCGGCCGGTTTCCTGCCCTCGCCGGAGTCGATCTCGACGTCGGTGCAGGTGAGGTCGTCCTGCTGCAGGGCCCGAACGGGGCCGGCAAGTCGACACTGCTTCGGGTGTGCGCCGGCCTTCAGCGGATCGAGTCGGGCCGTGCGCTCGTTCTCGACCACGACCTCGTCGGCGACCGCGCCGCCGTTCGTCGGTCGGTCGGTCTGCTCGGTCACGACACCGCGCTCTACGACGACCTGAGCGTCGAGGAGAACCTTCGCTTCTGGGCGCGGGCGTCTCGCGTCGATGTCGGCGCGGTCGATGGAGCGCTCGATCGGCTCGGTGTTGCCGATCGACTCCGAGACGTGCCGGTGCGTCACCTTTCCGCCGGTCAGCGCCGTCGCACGGCGCTCGCCGCTGTGGTCGTTCGTCGGCCCCGGTTGTGGCTGCTCGACGAGCCGCATGCCGGACTCGACCAGTCGGGCCGCGATGTGATCGACGGCGTGGTCCGCCAGGCGGCCATGGCTGGAGCCACCGTGCTGCTCGCCTCGCACGAACTCGACCGCACGCTGGACCTTGCCTCCCGTCATGTGACGGTCGCCGGCGGCATCATCACCGAGGATCGGACCACGTGATGTGGCGCGACATCGTGTTGGTCGCCGGCAAGGATCTGCGCGTCGAGTGGAGGTCGCGGGTCACCTTCAGCCAAGTCGTCCCCTTTGCCGGGCTCGTGCTCGTGCTGTTCGGATTCGCTCTCGATGCGAACCGACCGGTTCTGGAACGAGCCACGTCCGGATTGTTCTGGATCACGATCATGTTCGTCACGACCCTGGCCGTGCAGCGCTCGACATCGATCGAGACGACGGACGGAGCACGTCGTGCGCTTCTCCTCGCTGGGATCGAACCGATGGCCGTCTTCGCAGGAAAGGCCGTCGCCGTCGCCGTGCAGTTGCTTGCTGTCGAACTGGTGTTGATCGGCGGCATCGTCGTGCTCTACGGAGCAGAGATCGACGCGCCGTTGCTCGTCGCCGCAACCTGTCTGGTCGCGACCGTTGGGATTGCGGCGGCAGGTACTCTCCTTGGAGCGTTGGTGGCCGGTGTCCGGGCACGCGAGACGGTGCTCCCGATCTTGTTGCTCCCGGTCTTGGCTCCGGTGCTCATCGGTGCGACTCGAGCGTTCGACGACGCTCTCGGATCGGTGGCCGTCGATGGATGGGCATGGCTCGCCATGCTCGCCGGGTTCGGCGTGATCAACCTGGTGCTGGGAGCATTGTCCTACGGCGTGCTCTTGGAGGAGACATGACCACCCCCGTTCGCAGCGAAGCGCCGGCCCATACCGGTTCGACGACGACGAGACTCCTCGGCGTGGCCGTGATCGTGGGGCTCGTGGCTCTTGTTCTGCTCGGCTTTTTCGGCGCGCCGGCAGACGACGAACAAGCTGATGCCGTACGGCTGATCTTCGTCCACGTACCGTCGGCGTTCCTCACCTACGCCGCATTCACGGTCACTGCGGTCGGTTCGGTGATGTGGCTCTGGAAACGGTCACTGTGGTGGGATCTCGTGGCCCATGGCTCGGCCGAGATCGGGGTGGTGTTCTGCAGCCTCACGCTCTTCACCGGCTCGGTGTGGGGCCGACCGACCTGGAACACCTACTGGGACTGGGGCGACGTCCGTCTGGTCACCACACTGATCCTCCTGCTCTTGATGGTCGGTTATCTGGCCGTGCGTTCGATGGGCGGCGACGACTCCGCCGTTGCCACGCGTTCGGCGATCGTCGCGCTCATCGCAGCCGTCAACCTCCCGATCGTCAACCGCTCCGTCGAATGGTGGTTCGACCGCACGCTGCATCAGAAGTCATCGCTCACCGATGGCAATCTCGAGGATCTCACCCTGTTCACAATGCTGCTCGGGGTTGTCGTCTGGTCGCTGTTCTACGTGTGGGCGATGATCCACCGATTCCGAGTCGGCTGGCTCGAGCGCGAGCTCCGTTTCGGTGACCTCGACGTTGCGATCGCGCAGCGTCGGGCCGAAGCCCGTGCCTCCAGCGATGGCGGTGGGCGATGACCCACCTCGGCTATCTGCTCGTCGGCTGGGGTGTGTCGTTGGGCGCGCTCGGCCTCTATGCACTGCGGGTGATGCAACGGGGCCGCCGAGCTGCGGGTCGTGTGCCTCCCGAACGTCGCCGATGGCTTGCGGCCGAGGAGACGTCGTGACGGGTGATCTCACTCCCCAAGAGCCTCGCCCAGCCCGGTCGCGAGGTGGCAAGGTTGTGCCAGCCGTCGTCGCGATCGGCGTGGTGATCGTGGTCGTCGGGCTCGTCTGGAACCTGGCGAGCGGATCGCTGTTCTTCTACAACGCCGATGAAGCCGTCGGGCGGCGCGCAGAGCTCGGTGACGAACGCTTCACGCTGCAGGGGTCGCCCATCGGCTGTTCGATCACCGAAGGGTTCCGAGGCGACGACCCAGTCGTGGCGTTCTCGGTGAGCTTTGGTGGTGCAGCGGTCGACATCGTCCATTTCGGCGACCCGGCCGACTTGTTCCAAGCCGACGTGCCGGTGGTCCTCGACGGGCAGTGGATCCAGGGGGATCCTGGTGTCGGAGGTCGCACCCCGATCGCCGATGATGGGTGGTACTTCGCGTCGGACCGGATGCGGGTCAAGCACGACAACGACTACATCAACGACGACGACTACGACCAACGGCTCGCAGAGAGCGAAGCAGCAAGCGAGTTCGCAGCCGAGGCGTGCTCGGCGTGAGCAACTCCGCACTCGGAGCTGCCTCCGTGGCCTTGGGGCTCGCCGCTGCGGTGTGTGCCGTCGTGGTTGTGGTCTTGGGGCTCGCCGGTCGGCGTCCGGACTGGTTCCGTGAGACCCGTGTGTTGGCGTGGGTGATGATGGCTGCTGCCACAGCCGGTGTCGTGGTGATGGAGCGAGCGCTCATCACTCGAGATTTCACCGTGGCGTTCGTGGCCGAGCACGGTTCGAGTCAGACGCCAGCCCTGTTCAACATCGCCACCCTCTGGTCAGCACTGGAGGGCTCGATCCTGCTCTGGACCCTCGTGCTGTGCGGATATGTCCTTGCGGTGGTGCTGAAGTTCGCTGCGAAGGGTGACGACCCGATGCTGGCATGGGCGCTGCTCACCCTGTTCGTGGTCGCCGGGTTCTTCTTTGCCCTGATGATCGGCCCGTCGGCCCCCTTCGACCGCTTCGCTCCTCCGCCGGGCTACGACGGTCCGGGACCGAATCCTCTTCTCCAGAACCACATCCTCATGGCGTTCCACCCGCCGATCCTGTATCTCGGCTACGTCGGCTTCACGGTGCCGTTCGCGTTCGCGATCGGTGCGCTGTGCACGGGCCGGGTGGGGGAGGGCTGGTTGCTCGCCACTCGTCGGTGGACGGTCATGGCATGGGGCTACCTGACGCTCGGCATCGTCCTCGGCGCCTGGTGGAGTTACGAGACGTTGGGGTGGGGCGGGTATTGGGCGTGGGATCCCGTCGAGAACGCCTCGTTTCTGCCCTGGCTGACCGGAACCGCCTTCATTCACTCGGTGATGGTGCAGGAGCGGCGCGGGATGCTCCGGGTCTGGAATCTGTCCCTCGTCATCTCGACGTTTGCGCTGACGATCCTCGGAACGTTCATCACGCGGTCCGGCGTGCTCCAATCGGTTCACGCCTTCGTCGAGTCGGGTATCGGGCCGTGGCTCCTGACCTTCTTCGCCGTCATCGTGATCGTGTCGTTGGGGTTGATCGGGTGGCGAGGTGACGAACTCCGGGCGCCGGGAAAAATCGATTCTCCGGTGTCTCGTGAGGGTGCGTTCCTCGCCAACAACGTGTTGTTCGCAGCGTTTGCGTTCGTCGTCTTGCTCGGCACCATCTTCCCGCTGATCGTTGAAGCGATCGATGGGCGCACGATTTCGGTCGGCAATCCCTACTTCGAGCGGATGACCATGCCGATCGGGTTCGTGCTCCTGTTCCTCATGGCGGTCGCACCCGTGCTGCCGTGGCGGAAGGCGAGCGGTGAGGTCCTGTCGGATCGCCTCCACTGGCCGGCCTGGAGCGGCGCCGGAGCGATGGTCGTTGCTGCGTTCCTCGGCGCGCGGGGCTGGTCGCCGATGCTTGCCTTTGGGCTCGGCGGCTTCGCCGGTGGAGCCGCACTTCGCCAAGTCGTGCTCGCCACTCGACGGCAGGGCTGGCGTGGCTTGGTGGGACGGACCAATGGCGGAATGGTCGTGCATCTCGGTGTGGTTCTGATCGCCGTCGCCTTTGCAGCGAGCAACGCCTACGTTCGTCAGGGTGAGTTCACGATGGCGGTTGGTGACTCGGCACAGATCTCGGGTCACACCCTCACCTACGAGGGATCGCACGTGACCGAGCACACGAACCGGACCGAAAAGAGCGCCCGTGTCCTCGTCGACGACGTCAAGATCTACGAGCCGGCGATCGCCCAATATCCGTTTGCAGGACGAACCATCGGTATCCCCAGCGTCCGTTCGACCTGGACCGATGACATTGCGCTGTCGGTCCTCACCTTCCCGGAGGGTTCCGACGACACGGTCGTGCTGAGAGCCACGGTGCAACCCCTGGTCGTCTGGCTCTGGGTCGGCGGACTCGTCATGGCAGCCGGGACCCTCCTCGCTGTGGTTCCCGGCAAACGTCGGCGCCCCACTGCGGCAACATCGGCGCCACCGGTCTCGCACGAGGTCCCCGTATGACGGCGTCGGCGAGTGGCTCGACGCGAACGGCGGTGTGGGTCGTGGTTCCGGTGGCGGTCGTTCTCTCACTCCTGATCGTGTTGCTCGCAACCCGTGAGCCGGCCACCGAGCGGGCGATCATGTTCGAGCTTCGCGGGGAGATCGCACCGCTCATCGAAGGAGCGGGCCTCGACGGTGTCTGGTTCGACATCGACGATCACAGCAATCAGTGGGTCGTGGTCAACTTCTTCTCGACCACGTGTGTCCCCTGCATTCGCGAGCACCCCGAGTTGGTCGAGTTCGAGACGCGGCACGCCCCCCTCAACGACGTCGTGGTGGTGTCGGTCGCCTTCGACGACACCGCTGCCAACATTCGTGCCTTCTTCGACGCCTACGGGGGCGACTGGCCGGTGATCTCCCGTGACACCGGCAGCATTGCGGTGGCGTACGGAGTCGTGGCTGTGCCCGAGACCTATCTGGTCGGACCGGGTGGGGTGATCGTCGAGAAGCTCGTCGGTGGCGTGACCGCCGACCAACTCGATGCCCTGATCGTGTCGGCAGGTGGTGCATGAGTCGGCGGTTGCTCTCTTGGCTTGCGCTCGTGGCCGTGTCGCTGTCGATGCTGGTCTTCGCTGCGGTCGACGACGGTGCACCGGCGACCAACGCCGACAAGGCGTACGCCTTGGCGACGGATTTCGCCTGTCCGGTGTGTCAGGGGCAGTCGGTCGCCGAGTCCGATGTCCCTGTTGCCCGAACCATCCGACGCGAGATCAGAGTCTGGGTCGATGAGGGCCGCACCGACGCCTTCATCCGTGCCCAACTCGTCGCCAACTTCGGCGAAGACATCGACTACACCCCGGCAGCATCAGGGGTGACAAGCCTCGTCTGGATCTTGCCGGTGGTCGCCGGAGCAGTTGCCGTCGGCGGCCTCACCGTCGTCTTCCGGCGCTGGCGAGACGAACCGGACCTGACGGCCAGCGCCGACGACGAGGCGGTCGTCGCGGCTGCCCGCAGCCGGCCGTGACCGATCCCGCGCTCGGCGAGGAGCGCGACTTCCTGCTCAGGTCGCTCGACGATCTCGAGGCCGAGTTCGCAGCGGGGGACTTGGACGACGACGATTACCGCACGCTCAAGGCCGACTACACCGCTCGGGCGGCGTCCGTCATTCGGCAGATCGACGGCGCGCAACCGAGACAACCGATCGAGCACACCGGGGCTGAGCGTGGTGGCTGGCGCTGGCTGCTTGGTGTTGCCGTGCTTGCCTCGGTGGCCGGTGTGTTCGTCGCCCAGTTCTCGGGCAGTCGAGGTTCCAACGACACGATCACCGGTGAGATCAGAGTGACCGTTCGGGAGCTTGTGCTCGAGGCCCAAGCCGCATTCGGTCAGGGTGACCTCGACGCCGCGATCGCGCTCTACGACGACGTGCTCGAGATGCAGCCGTCGAATGTCGAGGCCCTGACCTACAAGGCGTGGTTCACCCGGCTGCAGGGTGACGCTCGAGCAGCGGCACCCCTCATCGAGGATGCCGTTGCGATCGATCCCGCCTATCCGGATGCTCGTGTCTTCGCAACGGTGATCGCTCTCGACACCGGCGACGTCGTTGCTGCGCAGGGTCATCTCGATGCGTTCGACCTGCTTGCAGCTCCACCCTTCCTCGAGGCGCTTGTCGTGCAGCAAGGTCTGCGTGTGCGGCTTGGTGCCATTGCGCAGGCCGACGCGCGGGCGCGGGTCGAGACGCAGTGGCTCGACATCGAAGCCGGGTCGTTCGTTGACTCGGGTCTGAACGCCGCCGATGTCCTCCTCGCGGCTGAGGCCATCGCAGCAGATGGCGACGTCTTCGGTGCGGTCGGGGTGGTGCAGGCCGCCCTCGACGAAGTGCCCGACGATACCGATCTGCTCGCCGGCTACGCCTGGATCCTGGCTCGAAGCGCATCGATGGAAGAGCCGGCTCCGGCCGAACTGGCGCTCTCGTTCCTCGACCGGGCGCTCGTGCTGGACCCGACCCACCCCGAGGCGTTGGTCTACCGGGCCTTCACACGGGTGTTTCTTGGTGATCGAACCGGGGCCGCCACCGATCTTGCCACCTTCGACGCACTGGCGGTGCGTCCAGCCGATCTGCGCCAGATCATCACCGAGTTCGGTCTGCGGGCACTGATCGCCGATGGCTGAACTGTCGCAGCGAGTGCTGAGCTGTCGCAGCGAGCGCTGTAATGTCGCATCGAGCACTGCGATCACCGATACTGATGACCACGATGACCGATACCGGAGAACGCAATGACCGATCCTGAGGTGGCAACCGCCGTTCGCCGGTTCGACCTCGGCCGCATCCTCATTGCGATGGTTCTCGTCGTCGGTACGGCTGCGATCGTCATGCAGGACCGCTGGGAATGGGTGTTCGGTGCCGACGAGGCACAGACCCAGGATGTCGACGCACCGACAATCGATGTCGCCGAGATCGACGTCGTCACGGATCGACTGTTCCGCATCACCCCGGGGAACGGTTCCGAAGCTCGCTACGTCGTGCGTGAGCGACTGGTGGGGACACAGCAGACGACCGTCGGCACCACCTCGGTGGTCGGTGGCGACATTCTCGTCGACACCGTCGATGCATCGCGTTCGTGGGTGGGTGAGATCGTTGTGAACGTCGAGATGTTCACGTCGGACTCGGACCTTCGCGACAAGCGGCTTCGTCACGACGTTCTGGAGTCGACGCACTACCCGTTCGTTCGCTTCCAGCCGACAGCGATGAGCGGTCTCCCCGTCGAGATCGTGGAGGGTGAGCCCGTTGCGATCACGATCACGGGCGACCTGACGGTCAAGGAGACCACGTCATCGGTCGTGTTCGAAGGGTCGGTCGTGCTTCACGCCGACCACCTCACGGCAGAAATGTCGGCAGTGATCCGCGGATCCGAGTTCGATGTCGGCCCCATCAACATTGCCCGGCTCGCCCACACCGACGACGAGATCACGCTCGAGTTCGATCTTGTGGCTCACGAGGTCGACCTCGACAGCGAACTGTCCGGTTCACTGGACACCGATCTACCCCCGGACGAGTTCGCCGGTGGTGCGTTCGCAGCCGAGGTGCAACCCGTGCTCGAGGCGAACTGCGTCGGCTGTCACATCAGCGGCGGGCCGGGATGGAGCACCGTCGCATTCGACACAGCCGGTGATGCCGCAGCGATCGCCGACGACATCGCACTCGTCACCGGCGCAGGCTACATGCCCCCCTGGTTGCCATCGGATCTGAGCGTCGACTTCCATGGCGATTGGTCGCTCACCGATGAGGAACTCGCGACGCTGCAGGCGTGGGCGGCCAACGGCGGAGGACTCGACGTTGCTCCCGACACGGCACTGACGGCGACCGCAGAGCTTTTGAATCCGATCCGTCGGGACATCGTCACCAGTCCAGCGCAGCCCTACGTCGGCTCGCTCGACAAGAAGGACGATTACCGCTGTCAGGTCTACGAGGTGCCCGATCCCGAGGGGGACGGGACCTGGATCACCGGCATTTCGTTCGAGCCTGACCAAAAGAGTGTGGTCCATCACGCCATCATCAGTCGTGTTCCCGCCTCGGCGCTCGCCGAGATCGAGCGCCGTTCCGCCGAGGACGAGCAGCCTGGCTACGAGTGCTTCGTCGGGGAAGGGTTGACCAGTGACGGTGTCTACAGCATCGCTGGTTGGGCCCCAGGTCAACAGCCAGCTCACTATCCCGAGGGTGTTGGCATCTTTCTCGAGTCGGGCGACGTCATCGTCAACCAGATTCACTACCACTTCGATCACGAGACCCCGCCGGACCGATCGACGATCGTGCTGCAAACGGCAAGCCCGGAGGAGGTTGCGGCCGGGATGCGGCACATCCAGGGCCGCGCCTACACAACGCCTGCAGAAATGCCCTGCACGCCCGAGGAGCGTGCGACGGGCGCACCACTGTGCGAGCGGAGTGCGATGCTGTTGGAGCTTGCCGAACTGTACGGGCCGACCGCCGCATTGCTCCCGGACATCATGATTCGGTTCTGCGGTGGTGAACTCTCCGACTACGACCAACTCGACGGCACGGTGGCTCACAGCTCGTGCGACTTGCCGGCCGCCAACACGGGAACGATCTTCTCGGTACTCGGTCACATGCATGAGTTCGGCAAGGCGTACCGCATGACGCTTCATCCCGACACACCCGAGGAGATCGTTCTTCTGGACATTCCCGTGTGGAGCTTCGAGTGGCAGCTCAACTATCTGCCCGTCGACGACATTCGGATCGAGCGAGGGGACATCGTGCGATTCGAGTGCTGGTGGGACCGTTCGCTCGTCCATCTGGACGAGCCCCGATACGTGACGTGGAACGAGGGTACGGTCGACGAGATGTGCTACTCGTCGATCCGGGTCATTCCCGATCCGTAGCCGGCGGCGCTCGGCCGACGTCGCCTCGGTGGTCGAACTCAGCGGCTACGGGGCTGCCGAGTAGATGCCTCTCACGATGTCGCGACCGCGTGCTTCGAGGCTCCAGACCGAACCCTTGTCGCAGCCACGACCGCCGATGACCCGCATTCCCTCTCGCAGGAGACGGTTCACGACGTCGGGGATGAGGTCACCGTGGCTGCACATGACGAGGTCGCCGTCGCGCAAGATCTCCTGGCGAAGCATGTCGAGGAGCAGCACCGAGCGGGCACCCTCGGTGAGTTCGCCACGTTCCTCGACGACCAGATGTCGTGCTGCGGCCAACGGAGCGACGGTCTGGAGACAACGGGTGGCTGTCGACGACCAGACCGCTCGGAGGTCCACCTCGGCGAAGAACCCCACCAATGCCTCGGCCTGTGCACGCCCTCCCTCGTCGAGTGGACGGACGAGATCGTCGCCATCGTCCACGGCAGTGCGGTGTCCTGCGCTCCCATGGCGCACAAGATGGATGGTCATCGGCGAGACCGTAGCTGCAGCTGCGTCGAACGCTGCTGGAGCGACCTCTCTAGAGCGTCACGTGGGTGACGCAGATGTCGTCGCCCTGGGCCACCGAGGACGCAGTATCGGCACCACTCGGTCCGACCAGCTGGTTGAGCATGCCCTTGACGATGCCGCGATCCACTGCGCAGATCACCGGGTGCTCGACGACGGCATCGCCGAACGGGCAGTGCTCGGCGACGATCTGGAGCTCGTCGCCGTCGACCTGTTCGGCCCGGGCGGCAAATCCGTGGGCGGACAGGGCATCGGCGACGGCATGGAGCGCACCTTGGAATGAACGATGGGTGGCGGCCGGCTCCAGCGATTCTGCCATCGCTTTCCCGTACTCCTGGCCCACCTCTTCGGCCATCTGCTCGGCAACCTCGGCGGGCAAGAGCGCCAATGCTCGGCCGAGGAGGGCCACCAGAATGTCGTCTTGACGAACGTCGACCGCCAGGTGCACGGCGTCCTCGGTGGCCCGGTATCGCTTCGACGGTCGACCGACGCCACCGGCGGACTTTGCAACTGCGACTTCGAGGTAGCCACCGGACGCCAGCTTGTCGAGGTGGTGACGTGCAACGTTGGCATGCAGATCGAATCGTGCTGCGCAATCTGCTGCCGTGACACCGGCCTCGTGTTCGTGGGCGAACAGGAAGATGTCACGTCGAGTCGGGTCACCAAAGGCCGCAGTGATGGCAGTGACCGTCGACGCGAACTCCGTCGGACTCAGCTCCCGTATGGGTGACGCTCGATCCACCCCGGTATTCTACCTATGGCCGTAGGAGAAATACCGGAAGGCGATCCACTGCCCATGTCTGTCACAGAAGCCGTTGTCATCGACGCATTGCGCCCGGTTCAGGACCCCGAACTTCACCGCAGCATCGTCGATCTCGGCATGGTGCGATCCACGGTGATCGACGGCGGACATGTGGAGGTCGGCATTGACCTCACCATCGCCGGTTGTCCGTTGCGGAATCAGATTCAAACCGAGGTCTCCGAGGCCGTGCAGGCGCTCGACGGTGTCAACCTGGTCACCATCGACTTCGGGGTGATGACCGATGAGCAGCGGGCGCAGGTCCGCCAGCTCGTCCATGGCGACCCTGCGAGCACGGCAGGCTCACAGGCCGCGCACGGCCACGCAGAAGGGCGTGCGATCCCGTTTGCCGAGGCGGGAAATCGCACTCGCACACTGCTCATCGCATCGGGCAAGGGTGGCGTTGGCAAGTCGTCGGTCACTGCCAACCTCGGGATCGCACTCGCGCAGCAGGGCAAGTCGGTCGCAGTCGTCGACGCCGACGTGTGGGGTTTCTCGATTCCTCGGATGCTGGGGGTCGAGCATCCGCCCACCGTGATCGACGACATGATCGTGCCGCCCGAGACACACGGGGTTCGCTGTATCTCGATGGGGTTCTTCGCCCAGGAAGATCAGCCTGTCATCTGGCGGGGCCCCATGCTTCACAAGGCCCTCGAGCAGTTCCTCACCGATGTGTACTGGGACGAGCCGGATGTTCTGCTCGTCGACCTCCCACCCGGCACCGGCGACATCTCGCTGTCGCTTGCGCAGTTCCTGCCGCGCAGCGAGGCCTACATCGTCACGACGCCCAACCCCGCTGCTCAAAAGGTCGCGCAGCGTTCGGCATTCATGTTCCAGCAGGTCAACATCGAGGTGAAGGGCGTCATCGAGAACATGTCCTGGTTCACCGGCGACGACGGCAAGCAGTACCCGTTGTTCGGTGCCGGTGGCGGCAAGGATCTCGCCGACCGTCTCGAGGTCGATCTCATCGGCCAGGTCCCGATGACCATCCCGATGCGGGAAGGTTCTGATCAGGGTCGACCGATCATGGCGGTCGACCCGACCAACGAGGCATCGCAGGCCTTCATCGGGATGGCAGAGTGGGTCCTCGCTCATGCACCGAGCAAACGCACACATCCCGAACTCAAGATCAACTGATCAAACCCGACCCCTGGAGACAGCAACCGTGGACATCCGCATCGGAGTGACCGACACGCCCCGTGAGGTTCAGCTCAAGCTCGACGACGACACCGATCGCGCCGGGCTCAAGGCATCGATCGAGGCTGCACTGGCAGGCGATGCCTCGGTACTGTGGCTCACCGACGACAAGGGACTCGAGGTTGCCGTCGCAGCAGCGCGCATCTCCTACGTCGAACTCGGGCCCGAGGGCAACAACCCGATCGGCTTCGGCTGAGCGGCTGATCTGCTCGGCTGATGGCGAGCCTCGCCGAACTGGCGGCGGCGCACACGACGCTTTCCCCGAAGGCGGTTGCGCATCTGCAACGCCTGCTCGGCTCGTGGTCGCTTCCGGCAGATCTTTCGTTTGCCGACCTGCTGCTCTACGCGCCTACCGACGCCGACGCATCACGGTTCATCGTGTTGGGGCATGTCCGGTCGACCACTGCGGGCACGGTTCACGGAGGCGACCCTGTCGGCACCTTCGTCCCGTCGGATGCTCGTCGGATGCTGGCGCGAACGTTCACCGATGGGGTTCGGACCGAGGTCCCGATCACCGTTGTCGGTCCCGGAGGATTCACGGATCCAACCGTCGAGGAAGGGATCGCAGCGCCGATCGGTACTCGCCAGATCCTTGTCGACCATGTGCCGGTTCGTCACGACGGCGAAACGATCGCAGTCCTCACCCGTGAGGCTGAAGCGGGGTTGGCCGGCAACCGATCCGGTCTCGAGCGCGAGTACCGGACGCTGTGGCGTCGCTTCGCCACGATGGTGGAGGAGGGCACGTTCCCGCTGGAACAACAGGAACGGGCCGGCGAGTTTCGTGAGCCGCGGGTTGGCGACGGTGTACTGGTGCTCGACCGGGAGCGTCGCGTGGCGTTTGCGTCGCCGAATGCAGTCTCGGCGCTCCACCGACTCGGGGTGTGGGCCGATCCCACCGGACGCACGCTCGACGAGGTCGGCGTCGACGATGCGGTCGTTCGCCGCGCCTTGGCGACCAGGCACAGCACCATCGACGAGATCGACCACAGCGCCGATCTCAGTGTTGTCATCCGGTGTCACCCCCTGGTCGAGAGCGGGCGGGCCACCGGTGTGCTTGCCGTCTTGCGGGATGTCAGCGAGCTCCGAAGCCGTGATCGTCTGTTGATGTCGAAGGACACGACGATTCGAGAGATCCACCACCGGGTCAAGAACAACTTGCAAACGATTCAGTCACTGCTCCACCTGCAGGCCCGGCGGCTCGCGTCGGATGAGGCTCGGTTGGCCGTTGCTCACAGTGCCCGCCGAATCGGTGCGATTGCGGTCGTGCACGAGACACTCGCAACCGATGTGACCGATGAGGTCGACTTCGACACCGTCGTCGGTCGAGTTGTTCGGCTCGTCACCGAAGGGTTGAGTTCACCGGACCGGCCAGTGCGAGTCGAGGTCGCCGGCGAGGTCGGTGAACTGCCCGGCGAGGTCGCAATGCCCCTCGCCGTCGCTGTCGCCGAACTTGTCCAAAACGCCATCGATCACTCCGGTGCCGAAGAAACCGCTATCAGTATCGATCTCGAGGCGGACCGTCGATCGGTAGTGGTTCGGGTGCGCAATGGTGGGGTGGGCATTGCCGATGGATTCTCGCTCGATCGGGATGCAGGCCTTGGCCTTACGATCGTGCGGACGTTCGTCGTCTCGGACCTGGGTGGCACGATCACGATGCGCCACGGCTCCGACGTCGCCCCGAGGGGCGTCGTGGTCGAAGTTCGGGTACCGCGGCGAGGCGGATCGTCGACG